>Ga0209080_1000327_pt1 | contig 33720 bp, 32 predicted proteins | sample JNZ110809AmetaG_FD_184123 | JGI IMG/M metagenome (GOLD analysis project Ga0209080, IMG submission 184123) | Hot spring microbial communities from Jinze hot spring, China to study Microbial Dark Matter (Phase II) - JNZ 110809A (SPAdes) (version 3) ...
GTATGAGAGGCAACTCTCCCTACAAATAGCGGAAAAAGAAAAAGCTAAGATGCAAAAAGCCAGCTATAGTAGAAACAATAAAATAGATTAGCATAGACTTTAAATTCAAGCGAAAATTACTTAGAAAATCACTCCCAGTGCTTAGAGGAAATCATGGTTGACCAAAGGGGATTCAAGTATTATTGATATGGGAGAGATCCTCTTGTGCTTAATCCCCACATAAACCATGTGAAAACAGTTCTCTCAACTCGGAAAAGTGGCGTTATCCCTGTAAGAAAGTTGAAGTGGTAATGAGAGGTAAATGTTATTAGGGTAATGTTTATTTTCATTGTTTAAGGTAAAACTTTTTGGGCGAGACTGTTCTTGAGAAGATCGAGGAGATTAGTAAGAAGATTGATGAGCTTAAGGGCTTTCTCGAAGACATATTCCTAACAACCGAAGAATACCTACTAAAAGAGATTGACGAAATAGTTAAGAGTTAAGGATAAGCGCTTCAGCGAGCTGAAGCCCATTGACGAAATTTAGGACTTCCCAAACATTCAACTCGATATAGTTAAGATCGCTGGCGAAGCAAACACATCCAGACTACGCGTTGGAAAATATAGGGCGCTATTCAAAGTTTATGAGCAAGAGAAAATCATAGTAATAGACACAAGAAAAAGAATTTACCATTATTAGAGAAAGACTCAATTAAAACATAGGAGCTGTTGCTTAATAAACCTCTATAGAAGTGTTCTTATCAGTCCAAGCTACGCCTTTTTATATATCTTTCTAGGTCTATCTTTATGCCCTTTTCAAGCGCTTCCATTATGACAACCTTTCTGCCATTGTATTTCTTTATTCGTTCTGGCGTGCATGGGAACACCTCTATTGTGAATGAGCCGTTCCAGAGCCTGCTAAGTAATTCTATGTTCTCGATGAAGCCCCGCTCCTTAAATTTCTCCAAGACGACTATCATGTAATGTGGCTAATTCAGAGTCCATAATGAACCAGTAATCTTATTAGCCTAAAGCCTCCAGTTAATCTATGAGCATGGATCACTTAACGGCGCGTATGGATTATGGGTAAGCCATGTTTTATTGTGGGAGATTTAGCAATAGAGCTGAGTCCACTTACCGTAATCTTCGCCGACGGGTCTAAGGCAACATGTGAACAGGCAAAGACCTCCAAGGCAGATGGACGGGAGGTTTATAAGTTCAGTTGTGAGGATGCTTTCGTGAACATAGGGATATCTGGAAGGGGACTTTGCAGAGTTATCAGCTTTTCAGCATCATCACTGAGAGATCTAAGCTACAAGTTTCCGCTTGAAATAAATATATGCACCGATAAGCCAAACAGGGTCTTGGCTTTAACAACACATAGGGAAGCTGCCAAGTACTATTCAAGCGCATTCGGATACTACAATCAGATTGCAGTCGACAAGGAGCCTAAAGGCCCGAAGCCGCCGGACGACCCAGAGTATCCGCCGGCGCTAGGCTTTATTGAGCATGAGGATTATGTGCGCGGCTACCCATGCTGGACCTATCCAGTATTTTTAAAGGGCTTCGAAGAAATACCTTGCTACAGCATCTTTCTCCTAGCCGATTACGGCAATAAGTACCTAGCCCTACTTACACTCTCAGATAAAACGACGGCATATTTATGGCCAGGCCCAAAGCTGAGCATCTTTTCAGGCAAGGCCTCTAGAAATATTTATGAGAGCTATGTTGCCTCGCTGGCCGTAAGTAATGATCCTTACGAAGCCATTAAGGAATGCGTTAATGCTGCAGCATCATTCGTTAGATTTAAGCCCAGAATCTTGAAGAGGAAGCCTATTATCATGGATAAGATTGGATGGTGCTCTTGGAACGCACTACTAACCGAGGATTTATCCCATGAGAACATCGTTAAAATTGTCGGCGGACTGATTAATAGGGGACTCCGCCTAGGATGGGTTATAATAGATGATGGATGGCAGGAGGAGGTGAGCCGGGAGGGCTGGCCGCGGAGAGCCTTAAAGAGGCTAGCCGCAAATAAACGCTTCCCCGAAGGTATAGGCGGCGTGTCTAGAGCCCTGAAAGATATGGGCGTTGAATTGGTTGGGCTCTGGCATACGATAAATATTCATTGGGGCGGCTTTGAAGATGAAGTTTTAAGGGAACTTGGCGGTAGCGGCTTCTTCTCAAGGTTCGTTGGAAACTATGTTCCTCCGCCAAGCATGGAGGACGCATTCAACTTGTATGATAAGTTCTTCTCATGGGTGAAAGATAACCGCATAGATTTCGTTAAAATAGACAATCAATGGGTTTTACATGCGCTGTATAGCGACGCCGTCATGGTTGGTGAAGCCGCCAAGAATGTTGAGGTGGCTATGCAGGCGGCTGCGTATGCTAATGGTTTAGATATATTGAATTGTATGAGCATGGCTCCCGAAAACTATAGCAACTTCCTATTCAGCAATGTTATGAGGGTGTCCATGGATTATGTGCCTTTCTGGAAGGGTGACGCCAAGCTCCACACGCTCTTCAGCGTATACAACGCGATATTGTTCAGTCACATTGCGCATCCAGACTACGATATGTTCATGTCCTATGACCCGTATGCGAAGATCCATGCCGTAGCTAGAATATTTAGTGGGGGGCCAATATATATAACAGATAGGCATGCGGATAAAACCGATATTAATCTCCTGAAGCGTTTTGTTCTGCCAGACGGAAGACTTGTTAAAGTTGATAGGCCGGCCTCGCCCACCATAGACTCCCTATTCAGCGACCCCTATAATAATCGAGTTCTATTGAAAATCGCCTCCGAGACAAATGGTAGCATATCTATCGCCGCATTCAACGTCAATAGATTGGGGGGAGTAATAGAGGATTGTATATCGCTCAGCGGTCTACCGTTCCCTGTTAAGCGTGGAGACTACGCCTACCATAAGGCGTTTAGCGGCGAATCCGGCCTCTTGAAAGAGAATGAAGATCTCAAGATATCGCTAGGCGAACTTGAAGTGGAAGTGATCAACCTGGTACCAGTTGAGGATGATAGAGCAGTCATAGGTCTAAAAGAGTATATTCTTCCGCGTTTCCCAATAAGAGCTTTCAAGTTGCCTAGCGGGAAAATCTTGGTTGAAACATTATCCTCAGGTACACTCCTATACTATGCTAAAGGAGCTTTCAACGAAGCCAAAGTGGAGAAAGGCTCCCTAATAGAGATATAAGGCTCCCTCCACAGCCTACCCCTCAATTTTCCTTAATTCCTCAGATATCCATTTCACCCTCGCCAGATCCCCGTTTGGTGGAAGCTGATCTGCAGATCCAAGTATGAATCTCCCAAGCTCCGGAAGCAAAGCAATTATCTTATAGAATAGGTGCCTTAGACTATCATCCGCATAGGCTGTGCTCAGGTATGCCCCAGGTATACCTCCCCACAAAACTATACGCTCTCCCGCGAGCATCCGAAGCATCTCGAGAGGGACGTCTCCTACTGGCGCTGGCGTCACAGACTCAACGCAGTCCGCTCCAGTCTCGTCTACCAATGGTAGAACTCCTCTTAAAGCTCCGTCAATATGTATGTAGCCATACATTTTCTTGGAGTGTAGCTGTGAAAAACGCCTCCTATAATATGGAGCATAATATCTCCTAAATATTGTCGGGCTGATGAGCTCACTAGATATGTTGTCGCCGAAGCAGACTAGTGGAGTCGGCGAACCCAATATCGCCTCATAGAACTGATCATCCGCCTCCTCCATTAGTTGAATGGTTTCTTCAATCTCCTCCCTCATTCTAAGCATCATGGAGTAGAGTTTGGATACCCCGCAAACCTCTATTAGGAGGCGGGCGAAGGGCACTCTTGGGGGTAGAGAGCTCACGGCACCCCACTCACCCATAACTTTAATCTGCTTTTCTTGGAGGCTGTAGTCCGGCTTAACCTCAATATTTCTGAGAATATGGCGGTAAACCTTAAAGTCCTCTCCGCCCTCAACAGGATATTTAATTGTCCTCCAACTGTAGCTCACCCTAGAAAACTTCTCTATGGTCGTCAAATTGCCAAGAGAAGTCTCGTAAATCGTGCGCCTAAATCTTCCCTCAGCAGTCTCCTCCTCAAAGCGACGGATAACAACATTTCCGCCATATTTAACCTCACCAGGAAAGGATATGAGCCCACCATATGTTCCGCAGCCAAGATCCTCACAGAGCCTCCGATAGCCCTCAAGCCCCACATATTTCTCGGGCAGGGTCCCTCTACCCTTCTCAGCCTCATACCAATAGATTAAGTCCACAAACCACGGTATTGAAGACGGCTTCTCCCCGCGAAAAACAGTCATCAAATTGCTTAAAGGGCCCATAAATCTAAAATTTGGCGAAGGAGAATCAAAAGTATTGTTGTAATATTTAATGGGCTACTTAGTTGGGATAAGCATGAATAGTAGGGAGAGAGTTTTAGCGGCGGTAAACCTCTCTAAGCCAGATAGAGTGCCGTTGCTACACTCACCCCTTCCGGGAGCCCTCATAAAGTACGGCGAGCAATTAATAAGAATTTTTAGAGAATATCCCCAAGACTTCGGTCCATCGGAATTCACCATACCTAAGCCTGAGGATCTGCCGCCCGACTATAGGGCTGGAGTCCATAGGGATAAATGGGGGACTACATGGGCTTCCACTATTAACGGCATTCACGGCCAAGTTGTAGACTACCCAATTAAAACCATTGAAGATTATTTAACATATGAGTTCCCACAGCTGCAGGAACCTGAAAAGTATAAGGATAGGCTTAAGAAGCATGTGGAAGATCTTAGGGCTAAAGGCTTCTTCGTAATATTGGGTTTCGAGCCCGGAAACTTCTTTGAAAGGCTACAGTGGCTTAGGGGCTTTAGGAATCTTATGGTTGACCTGATTAAGGGGCGTAGGGAACTTGAAAACTTTGCAGATAGGCTTCTAGAATACTGCATCTCTTCACTGCAAATTGTGCTTGAAGCTAAGCCGGATGCCGTATCCTTCTCAGACGATTGGGGAACCCAGAGTAGGCTCATGATAAAAACGAGTCTATGGAGAAGCTTCTTTAAACCTCGGTACAAATCTATGTTTAAACTCGTCCGTGATCACGGCGCCTACGTTTACTTTCATAGTGACGGGTACATAATTGACATAATACCCGACCTGACAGAGATAGGTGTGAATATTTTAAATCCGCAGTTCTCATGCCATAATCTCGAGGCGTTGGCTGATAGCGTCAGGGGTAAACTCTGCATATCCAGCGATATAGACAGGCAATATATTCTGCCGAGGGGTTCACCAAAGGACGTGGAAGACTATGTCAAGAGAGTTATAGACCTCTTCGGGTATGGGAATAATGGGGGGTTAATAGGTCGCGGGGAAGTGAATATAGATGTCCCACTAGAGAATGTGGAAGCCATGTATAGAGCATTCATGAAATATGGGAAATATAGTTGGGTGGGCTGAGCGGTACACCCATAAACTTATTAGAATCTTCATTTCCAGTATGGCTCGTGGTGTCCGAGATGGGCTCTTCTGAGAGAGAAATGCGCACGTATTCTAGAGTTTTGATGGATGTCGACAGGGAGATTTATGTGGAGAGATGGAGTATAAGTGGCGATGAGCTCGGAATTGGTGGGGACTGGCGTATAGAGAAGCGCAGGCTCTATGGGGGCCCATCAGACGGCGTAGACATAGTAACCGTCAATAATGGCGCACTATCTTTCACAGTTGTGCCGACTAGGGGAATGGGCATATGGAGAGGTGAATTTAAGGGCGCATCTTTAGGCTGGAATTCTCCAGTAAAGCATCCCGTCAATCCATGCTACATAAACCTTGAAGAGCGGAGGGGACTTGGCTGGCTGAAAGGCTTTAATGAGTGGATCGTCAGATGCGGATTAGGAAACTTTGGCGCACCTGGGCCGGACATAGTTAGGGACAATATGGGTCGTGAGATAGAAGTATTCTTAACGCTCCACGGAAAAATAGCGAATATCCCAGCTAGCCACCTCAAGGTTAAGGTTGAGATATGGCCTCCATTCAGAATGGGCGTTGAGGGCATAGTCTATGAGAGTTCGATGTTCGGCTCAAATCTCAAGTTAACGAGCACAATAATGACCACTCCAGGGAGCAACAGCATAGAGATCTTAGATATTATAGAGAATCTTAGAAGCATGCCGGACGAAGTTCAAATTTTATATCACTGCAACTATGGCAGACCCTTCCTCGAAGAAGGATCACGCTTTATAGCGCCAATAAAGCGTGTCGCCCCTAGGGATGAGATGGCCATGAAGGGCATAGAGTCATTTGACATCTTCGGCCCACCGGAGAAGGGTTTTGTTGAGCAAGTCTACTTTATGGAGCTCCTCAGCGATAAAGATGGATATACTGGAGCTATGCTCGTAAACAAGAGTCTAGATAAGGCTGTGCTCCACACCTTCTCAGTTAAGGAGCTTCCATACTTTACCCTATGGAAGAATACTGCTGCAGAGGAAGACGGCTACGTGGTTGGGCTTGAACCCGGAACCGGCTTCCCAAACACAAAGATGTTTGAGAGGAATAGGGGCAGAGTTATCAGGCTTGGACCCAGAGAAAAATACCACGTAAAGCTAAATATATCAGTTCACCTAGGCAAATCCTCTGTTAAAGAAGCTATTGATCGTATTGAAAATATCAGGGGTTCCATGAAGCCAACAATTTATAGGGAGCCCACAGAAGATTTTTCGCCATAAGTGCAGCTAACAATCTTTAAAGGCTAGATCTATAAAAAGATTTAGTGAGAGTATGGGGATGGTTAAGCTCTAAGTAAATTCTATAACGTCATAGCTTTTTAGGGTTGGTATTCTTACCTCCACTGCATTATCCATTTCCCTAAGATCTAAAGTCTCATTTAGAACATGTGAGAACGCTTTGGAAACATCCTTGAGCTTCACTATACACTTAATGTCCGTAAGCCTTACAATCTCCCTTATCGGCCTCTCCATTCCACCAGTATAATTTATTAGGAACATGAATACTTTTTCTCGGCTTCTCCGGAAGCTAACCTCAACACTTCCGGGAAGATTTGACTCAGAGAGTATGAAAGCCTCTTCAGGCATCAGTTTCCTAAATAAGCTGAGGTATTCCGGGAAGCGGTAAGCCCAGTAGGTCTCGAAGAAGTTTCCCGCAATGTAAACGTTACCCCTATTCATTAGGATGGCTGGATCATTGGGCTCCGTCAGCTTATCGTAAACACCTTGTCTTCTTCTCGTGAAGTAGGCCAAAGCTTTCCCATCAGACTTTACCCTCACCTTTCTAGGCATTGTTGGAATGTACTTATTAAATGAGGAGTCGGGCACATAGAGGTAGTCGTAGAATGGTAGTTCTTCCGTAACTAGGAAGGTTGATCGAAATACATCTGCCAGCCCAAAATTTCCCCTAAATTCTCCATCCTCGGTGAAAAGCGATGTCTCTGAGTCAGCGATTATAGATCCCTCCTCTAAAGAGAAGTTTCTTATATTCTCAGCGATCCTATCGCTCATAAAGATTACAGCTGGCAGTATTATTACGCTATATTTGCTTAAAAGGTTATCTGCGGCAGTTCTCTCATGAATTATGTCGAATGGGATGTGGAGGCGGTACAATACTTCTGAGGCTCCATAGAGGGAGTACGAAAAGAGCCTACGCATCTCGCCAGTACTCTTGAAAAGCGTCAAGTCGGTTGGTATCTGCTCCCCGGTGAGCATATCTGCAGTTGTCTGGGAGAATAGGATCGCTGCTTTAGCCATTGATTCGCTATCATCAATGCCGCTTATTCCCCTAAAAAACATGTAATTCTCCTTGACATATTCATAGTATTTCTCCTTCAGATTTGGATAATGATACACGAAGTGCGGGCTTGAGCCATTCGCCACTATGGAGGCAACCATAAGGTCGACTTCAGCTTTGGTCAGCGGATAAGCGCTCCACGGCTTAAACGCCACATCACTAAAGACTACTGAGGGCTTACCCCTAGCGGCAGCTTCAAGAAACTTCGAGGTTATACTGGTTCTCCTAAAATTATTATCTGGATCTATCAGCCTACCGCCAATGAAGCCGCCCTCAGCCCCAATAAGATCCTGGTAGTCTACGTGTAAAGCATTATCTCTACCATTGTGCCAATTAGCTTGTGGATGCCCGCCATTCATGTATACTAAGATGTTTGGCTTAACCCTAGAGATCTCACTTTTAAAGTCTTTAAGGAAGTCCCCTAGGCTTCTATATTTAAACTCTATGAACTTATGCTTATATTTAGGGTTTTCAATCTTCTCGTATATTAAATCCTCACCGAACATTGAGCGAAACTTCTCTCTGCATGATTTACAGTAACAGGTGTCTTGAAAGAAGACTGGCCCATCGAGGAAGAAGCCGTCAATATCATATTTACCTGCAATCTTGGTGGATATGCTGAAGATCCAATCTCTCCATGAACTATTTGGGCATGGCGTGACGCTGCCAGGAAGATTATATAGGCCGGTTTTTGGCTCACCGTTAACCTTAACCTGAAGCCAATTAGGGTGGCTCTCAAGGAAGCCTTCAGGATACCAGTGAACATTCAAGTAGAGGAAAATCTTTATTCCCCTCTTATGAGCTTCACGGAGATATTCAACCAGCGCATCACGCTTTACAATGATATTTTCATCATCGATTGAAAAGTAAGCGTGCAGCTTTCTTTGCCCACCATGTATAAATCCCGAAATTCCGGTGAAGTGCTGCCATGTTACGCCCACACTGGCCATGTACTCAGCCATTTCTTTAGCGTTAATGTTGCCTTCAAGGTTATCTATATCTCGGCTGTCGCCTATGAAAAGCAGCCTACTAGACATATACACTACTTCAGAAAACTCTCACCTTAATAATCTTACTCTACTAGATACACTACTCCACGAAAAATAACATTATATTGAAGAGAAAGTTCTTCCTCAAGTCTTTATATTGCTGTGAATGGCGGCCAGTTACCATAAGGCTCATTTTACTGTAAACGCTTATTCTTTTAAAGGAAGTTGAGAATAATGATGGTTGGCATTGTTGGTAAGCCGAATGTCGGCAAGTCTACGTTCTTCAGCGCCGCAACCTTAGCGACAGTTGAAATAGCAAGCTACCCCTTTACGACAATAAAACCGAATAAAGGGATAGGATACTTTAGGGCACAGTGTGTTTGTAAAGAATTTAATGTCAAAGACAGCCCGGTGAACTCTGTCTGCATAGATGGCATCAGACTAATCCCCATCGAGCTAATTGACTGCGCCGGGCTAGTTCCAGATGCTTGGCGTGGTAGAGGGTTAGGAAACCAGTTCCTCGACGAGATAAGGAAAGCTGATGCACTTATACATGTCGTTGACGCATCAGGTTCAACAGACATCGAGGGCAGGCTTGTGAAGCCTGGAATGCACGATCCGCTGGAGGACGTAAAGTTTCTTGAGCGAGAGCTTACAATGTGGTTTGCTCAAATTATTAGGAGAGATTGGCCTAGAATCGCTAGAACTGTTGAGGCTGGGGCAGCAGACCTACCGTCACTTCTGGAGGAGAGGCTGAGCGGCCTAGCGATAAAGAGGAGACATATAATTGAAGCCCTTAAAATGGCGGATTTGAGCGGTGAGAAGCCGACGAGGTGGAGTGAGGACGAATTCCTCAGCTTTGTTGACGCTTTAAGGAAGGTCTCTAAGCCCATGCTTATAGCCGCAAATAAAATGGATCTGCCCTTCGCTGAGGACAATTTAAAGAGGCTTAAGGATACGGGCTATATAGTTGTGCCATGCTGTGCTGAAGCAGAACTAGCCCTAAGAAGGGCTGCTGAAAAGAATTTAATCAAATATATTCCCGGAGACCCAGAGTTTGAGATAAAGGATTCAACAAAGATTACTGGTAAGCAGGCTGAAGCCCTTAAAGCAATTAAAACCAAGATACTTGACAAGTATGGGTCGACAGGTGTCCAAGACGCTATAAACGCAGCCTTCAGCGAGCTTCTGAAGATGATAACAGTTTACCCCGTTGAGGACCCAGATAAGCTAACAGACCATTATGGAAGGGTTCTACCTGAGGCCAGGTTAGTTCCAAGCGGCACAACTGCAAGAGACTTGGCCTACATGATCCACACTGAGCTGGGGGAGAGCTTTATATATGCTGTGGACGCTAGGACGAAGAGAAGGCTTGGCGAGGGTTACGTGCTTAAGGACAAGGATATTATATCTATTGTCAGCGCCAAGAAGAGAGCCTAAACATGCCTTAAGCATACTTCAGCTTTTACGCGCCAAACCTTCTCCTACGCCTCTGATAAGTTCTAATAGCCCTCAAGAGATCTATACGCCTAAACTCAGGCCAATACACATCTAAAAAGCATAGTTCACTATAGGCTGACTGGTAAAGCAGGAAGCCGCTCAGCCGCTCCTCGCCCGAAGTCCTAATAATTAAGTCTGGATCTTGCTTTGGCAGGAAAGCAGTATATAGATATCGCTCAAAAGTCTTTTCGTCTATCTCCTCAGGCTTAACCCTGCCTGAAGCAACCTCCATAGCAATCTTTTTAGCGGCATCAACTATTTCCGCCCTGCCACCGTAAGCTATTGCCAAATTCAGGTAACGCTCATTATAATTTTTGGTTTCATCTTCAACTCTGCGAATCATCTCCTGAAGGTCTTCTGGGAGGAGGTGGGTTCGCCCAATAACTTTAACCCTAACCTTATATTGATGAATCACGTCGCTCTTCAGGGTCTCTTGAAGCTTCTCCCTAAATATCTGCATTAAATTCTCAACTTCCTCTTTAGGTCGCCGAAAGTTCTCCATTGAGAATGCATAAAGAGTAACGCTCTTAACCCCAAGGTCAAGACACCATTTTAAGACATCTTTGGTTTTATTCGCGCCATGTCGGTGGCCAGCCCAAGGCTCAAGATTGTTCTCCAGAGCCCATCTGCGATTGCCATCTAATATTATGGCTATATGTTCAGGGATGCTCTTACCCTTTATCTGATGCAAAAGCCACTTCTCATAGATTTTATATGCTCCTAGGAGGGACAGAAGCGTCCTAAGCATATGGATTCTCCCCTAAACGCCCTTCTTCCTCCCCAATTCCGGTGATAGAGCGCACTGGCAGCTCCTAGTCTCAGGCATGGAGGAAACAGCCTCCATTATAACATTCCGAACCTTTGGCATGACAACCCTAGAAACCTCAGAAACCTCTTCATATGTAAGCCTACCAGATATCCCGGCAGCCATATTGGAGACAAAGCATAGAGTTGCATAGCAGATGCCAAGCTCCCTTGCAAGGGCAGCTTCAGGCATACCGGTCATGCCGACAACATCACAGCCCAACATCCTAAACATTCTTATCTCGGCCGGAGTCTCGAACCGTGGGCCCTCGGTGCAAACGTAGATCGCCCTCTCGTGCACAACGCCTACCTTTTTAGCCTTCTCTAAAAGAATCCTGCGAATCTCCGGACAATATGGTTCAGTGAAGTCGATGTGCGTGACCGGGGGCTGGTCGAAAAATGTTAGATGACGCTGCCTTGTAAAGTCTATTAAATCATGCGGGACGACGAGGTCGCCGGGCTTAAAGTCTAAATTTATTGCGCCCACAGCATTCGTCGCTATAATCCTCTCAACTCCAAGCTTGTATAGCGCGTATATATTGGCCCTGTAATTAATTTTATGTGGTGGAACAGTGTGCCCACGTCCATGTCTCGGTAGGAAGGCAACAGTCTTACCCTGAAGCTCGCAGACCGATATTTCATGCGATATGCCGTATGGTGTCCCAACATAAATCTTTTCTGAACTGCTGAACAATTCCTCTAAGCCAGATCCACCTATAATTGCTATGCGAACCACATCATCGCTTGGAAATCTCTTTAGATTCCTCCCCCTTTCCATCACTCTTCGCTCCACCCTCCTCCTTAAAGAAGCCCCCATACTTTTTACTCAGTATGTGAGCTATCGGCGTTGATACAGCCGCTATAATTATGCCAACTACTATTGATGCTATAAGGCTATCTAGGGGTATTGTCGGATCAATTAGTATTCTCGCTATCTCATTAAAGATTTTCCATGACCAAGCGCATACAGCGGTGAAGACTATTGTCCTCCAAAACCTCGGGTCATGTTCAAGGAGAAGCCCAAGTCCTCTGCCAAAGAATATTATGGATGCGCCTATAATAATTATTGTGATTGACGTCGAAATAATTGCGCCAAGCAGCTTTGGCATAATGTTAAGCCAAGCATTTGGGTCTGTGGGAGGAGGCCTTGGCAGAATCTCCGGGCTTGACAGCACTTGAGACGTTGCCTGATAGACTCCAACAAATATCAGCAGAAGCCCAAATATTAACGATGAAGCAATAACCAACCCAGGCGGCGACGAGAGTTTTGAGAGGGTAGCCGATAGCTTCTTATCCAAACCGTAACCTTTACCTATAAGATAGCTGCCGACTATCACCAGCCCTATAATCCAAGCCCACGTCCCAATATCATACCTTATAAAGATTGCTAGAAATGAGAGAATTCCAAGCATCACAAGCAGAATACCGGGCAGGCCCAGAAAGACGCGTGAATACCTCGGTTCCTCAAGTATCTTTTTTAAGTATCTTGAGAAAAGGGCAGCGGTCTCCTCTATCGTCTCGCTGTGTTTAACTACAATACGTCTCACTGACGATATCGGTATTCTGGACTGTATCAGCGGTATGATATCTTCATCTGAGAAACCATCTGTAACAAGGATTAAACTGCTTGGATTAAATTTCTTTAAAACTTCATTAAGCTCCGAGATAAGTTTCCTATCAGAGGCGATTCCGCCGAGCTCGGAGCCGGCAATTGTGGCAACTTGGCATATAATTCCATCTGAAATATCTCGCTCCAAGTTATTGCATATCCTCACAGCCTCAAACATGGCGTTCGCATCAGCCTCTTCAGGATCCGCAAGCAGTAGCTTAAGCGCAGCATCAATGTTCTCCTCCTTTCCAATAATGGGGGTCTTAACACCAGCCTTTCTTCCAACATCGTTATCCCTATCGACGCAGACGATTAGTATGCGCTCCTTATCCCCCTCCTTTAAGCCTTGCTCCCCTTGAGCTGGCATCGCTCTTCCCATAATATAGCCTTAAGTAATTATAGTTATCCTTAGAAATAAAGTTTAGCGCAAAATATAGATTTCAATATATTTTGATTAAATATGTGTTATCCTAAAATTTCCCCTCATCTTCTTCAACCAAAATCCTAAATTCTTCGAAGGAAACCTTCTCACCGCGCCTAATTTTCTCTAACGTCTCTCTTTTTATCTTCTCCTTAAGTGTGGAGATGACCTCACGCCTCTTCCTCTCTTCCTCCTCTCTAATAAGATTTCTTATAGCGTGAATTTGATCAAGTAGATCTTTACGCTTAAGACGGAGCTTTGCAGCCTCATTCCGAATCTCCAAATACTTGTTAGTAACTTCACTCAGCTTACTTTTAAGCTCATTAACCTCACCGAAAGCTTTAATCATTTTTTCATGAAAAATCTTGCTTTCAGAAACTTTTTCAGCGATCATTTTCCTATAAAACGTAATCTTATCCTTAATTTCATTTAGGCGGACCTCAATCTCCTTAATCTCATCCTTCATAGACCCCAATTTACGGTAAAATTCCATCTGCCTCTCCAACATTTTAATCTGCTCAATTATCTTCTGCTCCTCTATAACCGGCATTGGGGTGGTTTGAATCTTCCAATCTAAATTATTAATTTCTCTCGCCAAAGCCTCCTCACTCTTAGCTGGCTTAAACCTCAAATGCTCCTTAATGCCACGCCTCAATTTTCTCAGAGAGTCCAGCTTCTCAGCATATTCCCGCTTAAGCTCGGCTAAGATGATCTTAAGGTTTCTAACCTCATCGTTCAAGCCATCACGTCTACTTTTATACTCCAATGCCTCAGCCCTAAGACTCCTTAATTTATCAAGGAGAACCCTCCTCTCACCAGCAAGCTTACGCGCCTCAGCATCATTCCTCTCTATTTCAGCAATTAGAGATGATGCCTCCTGCTCTAAATCGGCGAGCCTATGCCTTAAATTCTCGCCCAAGACTCTAACGCCCCCTCAACCTAAATTTAAAAGTATTGTTAGTTGAACAAAAACTTAATATATTGGATGGATTATCCATCCAATATATGAAAATCTTGAATAAAAACAGACAGATATTTTCGACAAGGAACCTAAGTTTAATTGTCTTTATGACCTCTATCAGTTTGGCATCTAATTATGCTATGTTCTGGATACTTAATGTTAAGCTAATGGATCTCTTTGTTTTTATTAGCGGGTATATGATGGGGCTTATTCCGGGCATGATTGTCGGGGTTTTAATCTGGCTTGTATATGGGACTTTGAATCCATATGGTTTCAATGTCATTATACTCGCTGCCACATGTACTTGCGAAACCTTTTACGCCATAGCTGGCTGGTTATCATCAAAGCTGAATTTATACTCGGATATCAATTTTCTGGAAGAGCCATTGGAAAAAGAAGCTTGGCTAATTAACTTAAAGTTTGGTGTTATAGGCTTTTTTGCAACCTTCTTCTATGACCTACTTACAAATATAGTTTCTACTGTTATAGTTGGGCTATCGCCTATTATGGCTATAATATCGGGTGCGCCCTTCTCCATAGCCCATGAAGTATCCAATTTCTCCTTCTTTTTCTTTGGGTGCAGCCCACTTATTAGGGCGGTTAAAAGATTTGCGCTCATAGGGAGGTGAGAAAAATATGGATGGAAAGAGTGCGTGGATGTGGATATCGTTAGGGCTTGTCTGTCTATTAATAGTGGTTGCGTATCTCGCAATATACTACTATAACGAGAGCTTAAATTATAAGAGTCTCTATGAGAGAGCTGCCGCCGACCTGAAAAGATTTACAATGCCAGTGAACATTCTAATCGACTATGGAAATGGGACTAAAGTCTGGTACAATAACACTGCTGTTCCCAGAGAAACAAACGTTTTAATGGCAACCAAGATCGTTGCGAGGGTTGAGGGCACAACATTTCCGGGAGTTGAGGGCACCTTTGTAACCAGCATAAATGGCGTTAAGAACGAGGGCAATAGATACTGGATATGGTATATATGGAGCAAAGATAAGAAAGATTGGGATTGGGGGCCGGTAGCATCCGATAAATACGTCTTGAGCGAAGGCGACATCATAATGTGGAGATATGAACAGTTCTAGGGACCGACATAAAGGAAACCAAATAGGAGAAGGTTAACAAAACCAACCATCTTTTTCTAACAATCCTTTCTTTTTATGGAGATAAAATCTTTATTATTAACACAGTTTTTTGGATCATAAACTTTAACTTTTTTTAATTTAAGCAGACTTTGGAGGCTTTAGTCCCATGGGGCTTTCTTTAAGCGGTAAAATTATGCTTATAATTCTGTTTTTGTCGCTAGTATGCTCCGCTATGCCCCTATCATACGCCGCCTTCACCGAGCCAGTTAACATTGATCTATTGCTGAGGTTTAAGCCCGGCGTAGATAGGCTTGCTGGAGAAAGCCTACTGCGCTCATTTGGCGCTCGCATTATTGATGAGATACCTCAGATAAGGGTTCTGGTAATATCCATTCCCATACAAGATGCAGAGAATATTAAGTCTGCTTTGGCTAGGAACCCCATCATTGATTTTGTTGAGGAGAACCGCTTACTCAAGCCCTCTGAGATACCCGACGACCCATACTATTATAAGCAGTGGCATCTGCCAAAAATAGACGCCCCAAACGCATGGGATCTTTCAAAAGGTAGCCCAAGCATTATCATCGCTGTTCTCGACAGCGGCGTCGACCAATCTCACCCAGATCTAGCTGGCAGACTGCTCTCAGGATGGAACTTCTATGACGATAACCCTGACACCAGCGATGTTTATGGACATGGCACCAAGGTTGCTGGAACTGCAGCCGCTATAACAAATAATGGAATCGGCGTGGCGGGCGTTGCATGGGACTGCCTGATTCTGCCAGTTAGGGTTACTGATCCCAATGGCTACACCACCTACTCGCTTCTAAGTAAGGGTCTAATATACGCAGCCGATTGCGGCGCCAAGGCCGCTATTATGAGCTTCCGGATATTTAATGGTTCAGCCACGCTTACGAGCGCCGCAAAATATCTTATGGAGAAGGGTGGTTTAGCCGTCGCCGCCGGCGGCAATACCGGAACCTACGAGAATTACAGCGAAAATCCATACATTATTTCCGTGAGCGCCACAGATAGCGGCGACATGATTGCCAGCTTCTCTTCTTATGGGCCTTACATAGACCTGTCGGCTCCAGGCGTAAGCATCTATACGACCATTATGGGTGGCAGCTATGGCTCAGCTTCTGGAACATCCTTCTCCGCTCCCATCGTTGCCGGGCTTATCGCCCTAATCTTCTCCGCCAATCCATATCTTACGCCGCCTCAGGTCGAGCAGATACTTGAGTCTACCTCCATTGATTTAGGCAGCGCTGGCTACGATGTCTATTATGGTTGGGGTAGAGTTAATGCCTACGAGGCGCTGAAGGTTGCTGTCGGGATAGCTCAGCCTCCACGCGATATCACCCCGCCAAGCGTTGAGATAATTTATCCGAGGGGCGGCGACATAGTCTCCGGCGCAGTCATCGTTTCTGTCGGCGCCAGCGATAATGTCGGCGTCGCTAAAGTTGAGTTATATAGGAATGGCATATTATTCGCTACAGATTACGATGAGCCCTACGAGTTCTACTGGGATACAACAGCTGACCCTGATGGCGAGTACACGTTTGTTGCTAAGGCTTATGATTCTGCCGGTAACGTTGGAGAGTCAAAACCGGTTACGGTTAAGGTGGCCAACCCGCCTACACTTAGCATAATTAGCCCATCTAACGGATCTACTGTATCCGGCTTCGTTAACATCGTTGTCTCAGCCTATGATAATTCAGGCGTGAGCCGTGTTGAGTTCTACATTAATGAGAAGCTAGTTGCAACAAGTACATCTGAGCCATACTCCTACCGCTGGAATAGCAGGTCTGTTAAGGATGGATGGCATACAATAACGATTAAAGCCTACGATACGCATGAAAACAGCATCAGCGTAACCATAGAAGTCTACGTATCTAACAAAAAATCATGAGGGCAGCCCTTAAAACGATATCCTCTTCTTTTTATGCCCTCTTGACCAAGTCTAGTCATGACTAGACTTGTGTAAACGACTTTTCGTGTGCACAACTCCTAGTAAGGCGTGTGCTGAATAAAAAGCATATCAATGCTAAAACCAAGCTCAGGGCAATAGACTATTTGCCTACTTAAACATATGTTTTTGTATAAACTTCGGATCCTACACAAATAAAGTTTTTACAAAAAATGTTTAAGCCATAAAACATGCCAAAATAGCGATGAAAGAATAAAAGGTTTGGTCGGGCGGGCAGGATTTGAACCTGCGACACTCCGGTATCTGCATGTGCGCCTGGTAGGCTGCGAAGCGCCCACCACACTAACAGTAGGCGCCTACAGCCTCTCCGCCAGCCGTGTGCTGGCTGGCTCGGAAGCTCTACCAGGCTGAGCTACCGCCCGACCAAAATCAAAAATAGACAGAAATGAAATATATGCTTTTCGTCTTTCAATTCGGAGAAAAACCTAGTCCTTTTGTCTCTTTTAGGCGATCTTCACGTTTTCGCTACCTTTAATCAGGTTTTTGTAGCGGCTCTTTCTATATCTTTCAACCAGCCTTATAATCCTCAAGTTATATTTTAGGAGCTTCTCAGCATTTATCCTTCCATTGTCGGGATTAAGGATGCCTAGCCTTGTGGCTATAGCTCTCATATACGTGCTCATCGCCTCAGCGGACTTCGGGAAAAGGTAGAGGAAAATGCTGCGGTCGGCGCCAGGATCAGATTTGCTGCCCACCCTAGCAACAATATTACCCTTATCAACAGCCCTTGGAGCATAGCCCCGAGCATCGATAGAATAGCCCTCCTCAATAGCTATCTTACAAAAAAGGTTCTGATCAACCCTATCAACAAACGTGATCCTAACTATCTCAGGTGTAACCAGCTCAATACCCATAACGCCCTCCGGAAGAACACCAAAATATACGCCATCCTCGAAAACCTTAGATATAACCTCAAGGAGCCCCATACCCTTCTCCTAACCCATCCCTCTCAACTAGGAAGAAGCAAACACATAATTTTAAGCTTTATTGAACGATAATTCGCAAAAAATAAATCTATAACCTCAGTAAGGATTATTAATGTTGAAAAATGGGCCGGTAGTTTAGTGGCATGAATGCCGCCCTCGCATGAAACAGTATCCCGAGAACGGCGGAGGTCGCGGGTTCGAATCCCGCCCGGTCCACCAAATTTTTTAATCGAATTCTTATATTACTTGGTTTTTCTTGATGTTTAGGGCTAAGTATGGGTATTTGCTTGAGGATGAGGATGTTAGGCGCTGGTTTGATAATTTTGGCTGCCAAGTCTCTGCTGACTGCGACTGTTTATCTTAGAAGAGCTTACTTGGAATAGACGTGCTAGAATAGCCAAGAAGCAGCTGGTCAGAAGTTCAGCTGGCGCTCTTTGATATGGGCGTTATACAGTTGGTTGAAATAAGGTTCTGTCCTTTGCCTCAGGGAGACTTCTATGGTGTTGAGATATATACAAAAAGACTTTCAGGTTTCGAGCAGGTATGGCTTGCCTCCAACCCTAGATTCTTTGATCTCGTACGTAAAGAGCTAGGGTTGCTCCAATGGAGAGCCTTACCCACAAAAGAAAAGAGTGAATACATTAAAAGAGGGAGGGCGCTTCATATATCCACAGGCTGACAATTTATTGTTTATGTATCCCTTCTCAATTAGACATTCTGCTCTTTTCGTCTGCTGTCCTTTTAAGAGTTTTAAGATTTGTGATCTCTATAGTTTATGTGGTGGAAGGATTATGAGTGTGTCTGTGGTGAAAGATTCGGAGGATGAGCGCAGCGGCGTCAGGAGGGCGGTTAATCTCATTAGAGAGGATATTTGCAGGATTATTCCAAGCAAAGCTAGAGTGCTCATTAAGCCAAACTTTGTGAGCGCATATGAGCCCTTATCGGCGACTCCAGTAGAATGTGTCGAGGAGATCCTGAAGTTTTTATTAGATATTTCGAATCCAAGGGAGGTAATAGTTGCTGAATCCCCGGCTATAGGGAGCTTTAGCGAAGCAATAAGATCGTATGGTTTCATGAGATTAAAGAGTGAATATGGTGTCGAACTATGCGATCTTGATGACTACGGCCATGAGGTTGTTGAGATTTCAGGTTTTGGTGACCTGCCTCTTTCAATACCGGTATCTAAGCTCGTGCTTGAATCTGACTTTAGGGTTTCGCCTGTCAGGCCGAAAACACATGACTTTGTGGTTGTGACGTTAACCATAAAGAACATTGTTGTGGGCTCGATTAGGAGGGAGTATAGGCGGGCCATTCATCGTGGGTATTGGCAAATGAATTATTGCATTGCCAAGATTGCTACGAAAGTTATGCCGCACCTAGCTGTTGTGGATGGTTATAATTCTATGGAAGGTAATGGGCCGGTTTACGGCAGCCCTAAGAGATGGGGCGCATATTTTGCATCGACTAACCCAGTATCCTTAGATTCTGTTGTGGCGTTTGCCATGGGCTTCAATCCAAGCGATATCGGATACCTTTATCTTTTATCCAAATGGGGTTATGGCGAGATAGACCCAAGCAAAATAAACATTATAGGGGAGAATATAAGCGCGGTTGCAACAACCTTCAAGCCTCACAGAGACTTTAAGAAACAGCTTGAGTGGAAGAGGTGCTTGACTGACCTGTGAAATAAAAAGGTTATGTGAGGAGATAAATATTTGAGAACCTGCTAAGACGACTTCTTCACCAGCAGCATTATTAGCTCTACGATAGCAGCCACAGCGATCACAGCGAGCACCGATTGATAGACAAACGCTTGGTTCTTTAAACTCTCATTTTCCGCAATTAAAGATTCCAGCATAGACCTTAAATTCTCCACCTGCGATCTTAAGGCCTCTAACTCGGTCTCAGTTTTCTTCATAAGGCTCCATCTCTCTAAGGCGCTGAAGAGGAGGTCAGCGTTATAGCGGAACATCTTTGCCAGATTCTCCGTTCCGGGTATTGCTCCAGGGAAGTTTGTTAGGACGACATGGATTGCTCCAACCTCTGAGGCTATCGAGGCCCCGAACTCCGCACTAACCTGAAGGTTGTCGATTATTAAGGCAACATTATTCTTTCGAGCGACGTCAATTAGGCTCGCTATTTCACTGGCCGACAGCTGTTCTGGCGGCCGATATGTGGCAGCAACCTTGAATCCAACCCATTCGACAAACGCCTTCTGCCAATGCATACATATAATGCTGAAGTTACCCACCCTGAGAGAATGAGCCCTATACTGTATTTGGCCCGCCACAGAATCTATTTCATTCAGCAGCTCACTCATTCTGCTGCTCAGATCTACGCCAAATATTTGGCTTAGGTTTCCAGCGATTATCTTTATGCAGTTTTTAGCTCCCTCCGGCGTATTATATGTTCCCGCAACTTTAACTAGTATTAGCTGTTTGTTTCCAGCAGCCTCTAATAGGTTGTTTAGCCAAGGATTTTCTCCAGGTATGCCGTGATAGAAGAGCACCTTCGCCTTGCTGAGAGCATATATGTCTCCTGGTTTAATGTCGTAGTCGGCTGGGCATAAGCTTGGGTTAACTAGGACCGTTATGTCTACGGAGTCTCCCATAAGATCCCTAACTATTGATCCAAGAACATTTGTTGTGCACACAACTATTGGCTTCTCCTGATCTCCCTGTCCCATTACAGCTCCAATTTGAAGTCCAAGTAGCGCTAAGAGCATCAATATTGACGCTAGGCGCAGCTCGTATCTTTTTTCTATCAGGTTCTCACCTCCCTCCTCTTTTTGGGTGAGATTATGACTGAGATGGCAAACATTATTGTCGAGATTAGAACTATAGATGAGCCAATTGGCACATTAAATACAAGAGATAAGAAGAACCCGGATATGCATGAGATCACTCCTAGAATGGGGGACAGAACAATTATTTTCCTCATATCATGTGAAAATTGGAGTGCTGAGGATGCTGGGTTGAAGAGAAGCGCATATACGAGAATCCCGCCAACAAGCCTCAGCGAGAACGCTATGACCACCCCAACCATAAGGATTGTGAAGTAGATGAACGGCTTCGTATTTATTCCATCAGCTTCAGCCATCCTTCTGTCAAACATTATTGTGAAAATCTCCTTCCAGAAGAGGTAAACCAGAGCTATGACAATCGAAGTTAACACCACCAGAAAGAATAAATCCCTGTTGGTTATGGCCACTATACTTCCCCACAAAACGCTGGCAACCTCACTAGATAAGCCGACCGTAGGGGCGAGCGTCAAAAATATGAATGCTAAGGCCATGTTAAGCGAGAACGCTATGCTGGTTATTGTGTCGATTGGCAGCTTAGCTTTATCGGCAGCCGGACCTATGAGAAGTGCCGTAGCTATGGAAAATAGCAGCGCTGTCATCAGCGGGTCTGCTAAAAGAGCCAAACCTAGAGCCGCTCCGGCGAAGGCGCTGTGCGCTATTGAGTAGCCTATTGCAGTAAGCCTCATTTTTACAACGAATACGCCCAGCAAACCTGTAAGCAGCCCAGTAAATATGCAGCCTATAATAACCCTCTGGAATATGGTGTAGTTTAGCCAGATCACTACAAGCTCCTCCAAAAATTGATAGGAAGTATCTTTTCAGCAGCCTCCACAATATCCTCTAATTTTCCATCTGCAATTATTCTCCCATTATTCATAACCACGATCCTGCTACATGAGTTATTAATCTGCTGCACATCATGCGTAACAACTACAACGGTCACGTTGCGCTCCTTATTTAGGCGACTTATCAGCTCAGATAGGCGTTCTCTGGACTCGGGATCTAAGTTGCTGAATGGCTCGTCTAGCAGCAGTATTTTTGGATCTTTGGCTAATGCTCTAGCAATCATAGCCTTTTGCTGTTGGCCGCCTGAGAGCTTCCCAATCGGTCTGTTAGCGAGGTCTTCGATCCCTAAGAGCTTCATGGCTTCAATGGCCTTCTCTTTATCCACCTTGCTGAGCCTACGCAGAACACCAACCTTCCCACACCTACCCATCAAAACAACATCTATGGTGCGATATGGTTCATTAGAGTTAACCATAAAGTCCTGCGGCACATACCCTATCTGGCATCTAACCTTTCTACCATGCTTACGCACATCCAGCCCGAGGACACGAACGCTACCCCTAAAGACTGGCAGCAGCCCATTTATTGTTTCAAGAAGCGTTGTCTTTCCAGCAGCGTTTGGACCCACAACATAAACTATTTCTCCCTCCCTTATGGAGAGGGTTATGTCCCTGATCGCCGGCCTCTTTTCGCCCTCATATACTGTGGATACGTTATCGAGTTTTATTGCCAGCACCATATCGCAAACCCGTAATGTTACTAGAAAAATATATCGTAACACTATTTAAGATTTACTTATCGCTCCAGCAAGAACTTACGCTTTAATATCCCCTTTAAGAGATTAGACTGTTGGTGTTCATGATGCAATGTAAAACAGGAGTGATTCGTTTTAGCGTATCACTTCCACCATCGCTTGTCGAGGAGTTTGATGATGTCTGGAAGAGAATGGGTTACGAGAACCGCTCTAAAGCTGTCCACGATGCTATAAGGGCCTTCATAAGCGATTTTAAGTGGACTCAGGGGGAAGATTATGTTGCGGGGGCTGTTCTAGTCCTATATTATTTAGATAAGCCTAGGCTTCTAGAAAAGATAACCGAGGCCCAGCATAAATTTAGGGACATAATATCCTCAACAACGCATATACATATTGAAGAAGATAAGTGCTTAGAGATAATAGCGGTCAACGGCGAGGCTAGTAAAATAAGAAGGCTTGCAGAAGAGCTTATGGCCAAGAAGGGCGTTAAAGAGGTCAAGGTTGCTATAATAGCCCCTTAAGAATAAGGATAAGCAGCACTAAGATAGCTGAAACGCCTATTAAAGAAAAGATAGCGTGGATTGCATTAAATGGACCCGAACACCTTATATTCTAGGTTACTGATTTATTTACGTTTTTCGTAATTGTTTGCCGATTTGAGTAAAGTTTATAAGGAAAATATATTTATATGCCGCTATTGTGGTGGATACATCAGCATGTACACGCTGAAAAAGAAGGTAAGCGTAAGTGAAGCAGTTGAAGATAACAAGTATCTCGTTATGTTGAAGCGGAGGATGAGCTACGAGAATTACATGAAGCTGTGCGCAATACCTAGTGTAGAGGTTCACAGGTTCATAGCTGAGGCAGCCGAACTCTGCAATCCAAGAGAAATCTTCATTTGTAGCGACACACCAGATGAAATCGCCTACATCAAGCATATGGCAATTGCTAGTGGAGAGGAATGCGCAGCCCTAGCGACTCCCGGGCACACGTTTCACTTCGATGGAATCTATGATCAGGGAAGGGATCGACAGGCGACAAAGTTTCTAGTTCCAAAGGGAGACTACTTAGACCCGTCTTTAAATCAGATAGATAGGGACGAAGGTCTAAGGGAGATCTTTGAGCTGCTTAAGGAGGCGATGACTGGTAGAACTATGATAGTCCGCTTTTTAATATTAGGGCCGCCAAGATCAGTCTTCACAATTCCATGCATAGAGTGTACTGACTCATGGTATGTAGCCCATTCAGCAAGCCTCCTATATAGAAGCGGCTATGAAACGTTCCTTGAAATGAGCCCAGAGGCCGAGATCTTTAAGACCCTGCACTCCAGCGGGAAATTGGATGAAAGGATGATTAGCGCTGAGCCGGAGAAGAAGCGCATCTACATCGACTATATTACTAATACGATTTATAGCGTTAATACGCAGTATGCTGGAAACTCCTTAGGGTTTAAGAAGCTGGCGCTCCGCCTAGCGATACGTAAGGCTCATAGGGAGGGATGGTTAGCTGAACACTTCATGGTGATGGGAGTAAAGGGTCCAGGTGGGCGAAAAACGTATATAGCTGGCGCCTTTCCAAGCGCCTGCGGTAAGACATCGACCGCCATGCTTCCAGGAGAAACTATATTAGCTGACGATATAGTGTACTTGCGTAACATTAATGGCATCTGCCGTGCAGTAAATCCGGAGATAGGGATATTTGGTATTCTGAAGGATGTTAATCCGCAAGATGATCCGCTAATCTACCAGGTGTTAACCAGTCCAAATGAGATAATATTCTCCAATGTTCTGGTTAAGGATGCAAAGCCTTGGTGGCTTGGGATGGGCTGCGATCTCCCAAACGAAGGCATAAACTTTTCAGGAAAGTGGTGGAAGGGGAAAATTGGTGTTGACGGGAAGGAGATACCGCCGGCGAGCGAAAATGCCCGCTACACAATATCCATCAGGGCATTACCGAACTGCGATCCAAACATAGATGACCCCTTAGGCGTGGAGATAGGCGCAATACTTTATGGTGGACGTGACTATAGGGCCTATGTGCCAGTGCAGCAGGGATATAGCTGGGAGCACGGAATCATAGCCTATGGGGCATCGCTTGAAACTGAAACCACATTCGCTATAACTGAGGAACAGGGAAAATATGAAATAAACGTGATGAGCAACCAAGACTTTATATCCATACCGCTCGGCCAGTACATTAAAAATTATCTTGAGTTCGGTAGGAGGCTTAGAAAACCTCCACTAGTCTTTGGGGTCAACTATTTCTTACGCGACCTGAAGACCGGAGCTTTTCTAAATAGCAGACGTGATAAGCATGTGTGGATAAAGTGGATAGAGCTGCGTGTGCATGGTGATGTGAAAGCAATCAAGACTCCTACGGGTTTGATTCCAAGATACGAGGATCTAGCTAAACTCTTCAATCAAGTCTTATGTAAGGACTATAGTTTTGAGGATTATAAGAGACAATTTACTATACGTGTGCCGGAAAACCTCCGTAAAATTGAGCGCGTGAAAAGCTTCTGGAGGAACAAGGTTTCTAGTGCTCCAGAGGAGATATTCCGAATCTTGGACGAGCAGGCTGAGCGATTAATTAAGGCACGGGATCGATTTGGCGATTATATCCCGCCAGACAAATTTGAAGAAGAGTAAAACTAATGTTATTTAAACTTTCAACTAAACTTTTAACCTTCCTCTCACATAATTTTTAATTGAGTTGAGGTAAAAATGAGCAGGACAATTTTCATGCTAATACTGAACGAGGTTCTCAATAAAAACAGGATTAAAATTAGGCTGAGTGAGGCTGAGAAAGACCAGATTTATAGGGAGGCCTTAAATTACTTCGGGCTGGCTGGAGGACTTAATATTTGTGAAGCCCTCGAACGAGCTTGGGAAGACCCATACAATAAGGGCAGAATAGAAGACTTTATAATTGCGTGGCTGAAGAGAAAGATGAAAAGGAGCATTTCCGAGGGTTATCGTGCCGGCATAATTTAACGTATTCTTCTGAAAAGATCGGCTAAATCTCGTCTATCTTCACTTCTCTACCCAGCTTGGCCGACTTATATGCCATGTCAATTATTTGCATGACCTTTAATCCATCTTCGCCCGGAGTTTTAGGCGGTCTGTCTTCTAGACATGCCCTCACAAAATCCTCTATTAAAAGGCTTTGTATTGGAGGTCTCTCGCCGCCGAAATCATAGGAGATAGCTACACCTCTCCCGTTTTCCTCGCTGAAATATGTGAATGGATTGAGCCTCAGCCCTCCTTTTGAGCCGAGCAGTATCGCCTCCTGGTAGGGGTTTAGATTTGCAGCCCAGGCTGTTTCAAACAGTACGTTCGGCCCATCCTTAAATCTAACGAATGCTGTAGAGTGCTCCTCAACATCGTATTTTGTCTCTATCTCAATGCCGTCAGCGATACCTCTAAATGTCATAGCGCTTACGGATAGAGGCTGTAAACCTCCCAATAGGTAGAGGGCTAGGTCTATGTCGTAGCAGCCTATATCAATTAACGCCCCTCCGCCAGCCTTTAATGAGTCTAGAAACCATTTAGACTCTTTCAATATATCTATGCCCGGCCTACCTCTCCTGCGTATCGTCGTAAACCTGGCATAATATATGTCGCCCAGCTTCCCCTCAGAAATATACTTTTTAGCTAGCTCGGATTGCGCTGTTAATCTGCTCCTTGCACTGCAAATGCCAAGCTTTACGCCAGCTTTCCTGCATGACTCAACCATTCTAGCAGCCTCTTTAGAGTTCATGGCCATGGGTTTCTCGCATAGAACATGCTTTCCGGCTGCTGCAGCATCGCATGTTATTTCGGCGTGGTTAAATGGCGGCGTTGCGATTATAACAGCATCTATATCTTTTAGGGCTAAGAGATCATGGTAGTTAGTGAAGCATTTCTCGATCTTGAATGTTTCCGCCACGGATTTAAGTGTCTTCTCATTTATATCGGCTATCGCTGAAACTCTCGCATTCTTCTGGCTCATAATAGCCTGGACATGCGACTTACCTATAACGCCCACGCCAATAACGCCAATATTTAAAACAGTGCCCATAAACCTCACACTCTACTCTGAAAAAATCCTTCATAAAACCATAAATATTTAATCTTTCCGATTATATAGGCAATTAGGGGTGGTGTATTTGGTTGAAATAAAGATTGCCTTACAATTATGGTCAGTCCGTGAAGACTGCGCCCGTGACCTGGAAGGCACCCTTAAAGCTATTGCTGAAATGGGCTACGAGGGTGTTGAGTTCGCCGGATATTATGGTAGAACCGCGGAGAATCTCAGAAAGATTCTAGATGATCTTGGGCTTAAGGTTGCCGGGACACATATAAGTATAAATACTTTATTGGGAGAAAAGCTGAAGGAAACTATAGAGTTTAATCGTGTCCTTGGCAATAAATATCTCATAGTGCCCTCATTGCCGGAGGAGATGAGGAGATCGAAGGCAGCGTGGCTTAAAACTGCCGAAATAATGAATGAGATCTCTGATAGAGTTAGGTCTGAGGGGATGTTTGTAGGATACCATAACCACATGATTGAATTCCAGCCAATGAATGGGGAGATCCCGTGGTATATATTCTTCGATGCAACCAAGCCTGATGTTGTGATGCAGCTTGATACTGGAAACGCTATGCGTGGCGGTGTAAGCCCAGACGACGTACTGAATATTATTAGGCGTTATCCAGGCAGAGCTAAGACAGTTCATCTGAAGGAGTATTCGTCGAAAAACGAGAAGGCGCTGTTGGGTGAGGGAGAAATGAAGTGGAAGGAGTTCATAGATTTATGTAGAGAGGTTGGTGGAACAGAATGGTTTATAATCGAACAGGAATCATACGCCTATCCACCGTTAGAGTGCGTTAGAAGATGCATAAATAATTTGAGGGCAATAATTAAGTGACCACACCTATACAATAAAGTCATTCTCATCCAAGCTAAGAGGACCTTCTTTGAACTCCACTAAAACTCACATATATATCGCTAAAAACATAGTCGAGACTAAGCCTCTGAAGCCATTTAATAACCGGAGCCGGCTTTATAATCTCAGGCTTGGTTCCAACAACCATTATTGGCTTCATATCACAAAAGGCCGAGATGCTTAAATGAGAGCGTTTGGATTATGGTTGATGAAAGGATCAGCATATCTCCTTTTAAGGCTGGTGTGGAGCATCCTCCAAGCCTAGCAATCCAGCTACCGCATATCGGCTCTGATATCCATTATTAGCTCTACTGAGGGAGGCGTTAAGGCGTTTATAATTGATGGTTTATTCCCAACTTTATGAGGATCTTGCAATACATCGCCCCATCCCCATGATTCCTAACATAAATGTTCAGTGTGATTGGTGAGCCCGCAGTGACATCTTTTGGATAGCCACCTATCTTCCCAGCTGGCCGAGGAGACCAAGCTCAGAAAATGGCTCGTTTTCTGGATTAAAAATCCAGCTCGTGAAAAACCTTACCTTGCCTTTCCAGCCGCCGCCAACCTCCACGCTCAGAGTCCCTCCATACGGCTTTTTACCACAGCAGCCATTAAGGCAACCCATGCTGTTGCTGTCCAGCCGGGTCAATTTCAACTTCAGATCTTATTCTTTTCGCTCTTCACCGCCAGCCTTTTCACTCTCAGACTTAGATGGTTCCTCAATCTTTTTGAGCTCCTCTTCAATCTCTTTCTCTATTTCTTCTATTGGTTTGGGTGGGGGTGTTGTTGCGAGAGTGTAGCCTATCCAGGCGATTATGGCTAGGATGGCGGAGACGGCTACGAAGCCCGTTATCTGGAGGATTAGCATAGACCACTCTGTTAGAAAGACAAGCCAACCATAAACAATTATGCCGAGAACCCCAACCACCAGAAGCAATACTCCTACAACCTGATCTTTACTCAACGCAGATCACCATAAATAATTGAGCAGCAATTAAATTTAAGATTTAGCGCTTCTCTATTTGCTGGTAATGCGCATACCGCTTAACTTAAGAACCCTGAAATTTTCTTGAAAAGTATTTATTTGGCTTCTCTAATCTTGAGAGATGAGCAGCATGTGTCTAGCGATACCAGCGAAGGTTATTGAGATTAGTGGCGATTTGGCTAGAGTTGATTTTGGCGGAATTGTTAGGGAGGTTAATGTCTCCCTTGTTGACGTTAAGGTTGGCGACTATGTCCTCGTTCACGCAGGCTATGCCATACAGGTTATAGATGAGGCTGAGGCTGAAGAAACCTTAGAACTTTGGAGGAAGATTCTGGAGCTTGAGGAGGGAGAGAGCGAAGGATGATGAACCATGTTCTGGGAGAGAGGCTTTAGAGATCCACATCTCGTAAAGAGGATCATTGAGAAGATTCGTGAGGCTGCGCCTAAAAGGGATGTTGTGAAGATATGTCATGTCTGCGGAACACACGAATGGGTTATATCGCATTATGGCATAAGAAGCCTACTACCAGAAACCGTTGACGTCGTGGCTGGACCGGGGTGCCCTGTCTGCGTCACCCCAGCCGCAGAGGTAGATGAGGCTATTGAGGCGGCTCTGAGAGGCGCCGTACTAGCGTGCTTTGGAGATGTTATCCGAGTCCCCGGCTCAAACATGTCTCCCATGGAGGCTAAAGTTAAGGGAGCTGAGGTACGCGTCGTCTATAGTGTTACTGATGCCGTTAAGATGGCTGAGAGGGAGCCTAATAAAGATTTTGTTTTCTTTGCGATAGGCTTCGAGACGACGGCGCCCTCAACCGCAGCCGAGATACTTAAAGGGTCTCCGAGAAACCTTAGCTTCCTTGTGTCTCATAGGCTTATTCCGCCGGTGATGGAGCTTATGCTCGGCATTGGCGATCTCCAGATAGATGCCTTCATAGCTCCAGGACATGTCAGCACAATTATAGGTTTAGAGCCCTATGAGATATTTCCCAAAGCCTATAGGATGCCCACCATTATCGCGGGGTTTGAGCCGGTTGACGTACTCTTGGCAATATATATGGCCTTAAAGCAGATTAGGGATGGTAGAGCAGCGCTGGAGAACGAGTATAATAGGGCTGTTAGGCGGGAGGGAAATGTTAGGGCTAAGGATCTCATGAGAAGGGTATTCAATGTTGTGGGCGGAAGCTGGCGTGGGATCGGAAGGGTGCCGGACTCAACATTAACTCTTAGGGAGGAGTATGCGAAATATGACGCCCGTGAAAAGTATGGGATTAAAATTCTATCTGGAAGGGATGTTAGGCCCGGATGCCAATGTCACTTGGTCATAGTTGGTAAGATTAAGCCCACAGAGTGCCCGCTATTCATGAGGGCGTGTACACCACAGAAGCCCGTAGGGCCATGCATGGTAGGCATAGAGGGAACCTGTAGGATATGGGCCGTGACGAGGCAACAATTAAGCAGGGGCAATCGCTTTGAGGAGGGGTAAGGGAAAATTTCAGGTTGCTTGGCTCATTGGTTCCGGTCTCTTCATCCATTTTAGTCAGCGCCGGGAGTAATACCTTCTTCATCGCCAATTAATCATTACGCTCATAGATTCTAAAATATTTTACCTGAAGATTTTAGTTAATACCTAGCCCCCTTTTCCACAAAAAGAATTTTTAATGTTTCACATATCTTTTAGTTGAGGTGATGGTGTATTGGCCATGATACCTTGCCGCCCTTTCGGCCTAATTCCAGCAACTTTAACACCCATGGATAAGAACTTCAACGTTGACTATGAGCAGCTTGAGGATTATATCAGGTGGCTTCTCTCGTTCGATATAGGCGGCTTGGCGGTGAACGTTGATACAGGCGAAGGCCCACAGCTCTACGAGGATGAGAAGGTTAAAGTAATAAGGCTTGTTTCTGAGATTGTTAAGGGCAGGGTTCCGATAGTCGCCGGCCTACACTCCAGAAATACTAGGGAGGCGATAGATTCAGCGGGAAGATATAAGGAGGCTGGAGCCAACGGCCTACTGGTCTTTCCGCACCCAGCCTTCATAGGGTACCCCTCAGAAGACGTCATATATGAGTATCATAATGCGATAGCAGTAAATGTAGACATTCAATTGATACTTTTTAATCTGCAGCCAGCCTTGGGCGGCGTCGAATATACGAAGGAGGCTCTGCGAAGGCTATCCGAAATAGGGAAGGTTGTTGCCATAAAGGAGGCGTCGTTTGATGCAAGAAAGTTTGTTGAGATTGTTAGGACGCTGAGGGTTCTCCCTAGAAAGATAACTCTGCTGACTGGAAATGATAACTTCATATATGAGTCGCTGATACTTGGGGCTGAAGGCGGTCTGCTAGGCTTCGGCACTATAGCCGTTAAGGAGCAGGTGGAGATGTTTGATCTAGTAGGTAGGGGGAGGTATGAGGAAGCCCGCCAAATATGGGATAGAATTTTACCTCTGGAGGAAGCCATATTCGCCCCTCCAGTCAGGAATTATAGGGCGCGTTTAAAGGAGGCTTTAGTCATGATGGGCGTACTCAAGACAGCATATGTTAGGCCTCCGCTGATGCCTATATCCGAGGAGGAGCGTGAAAGGATCCGTAGAATACTAAAAAACCTTAAGATGATTTGAGGGACTATTAAAATGGTGGATGTTGATTTAACTGTAACAATAAACGGCATTTCATACCCAAATCCCCTGATAGTCGCATCAGGCCCATCAACACTAAACCCTAAAGCAATAATGAAGTGTTTTGAGAATAATGCTGGGGGGGTTGTAACAAAGACGATAACGTACGATCCCATGCAGCAGCTCCAACCCAAGCCCCGCATGTACCTTATTGGGAAGAGGGAACTCTTCGCTGGCAAGCTATACTCTTTTTACTCCGTGGATCTGATGTCGGAGTATGAGCCCGAGAGGTGGGTGAAGTTTATAAGGGATGTGAAGAGGGAGATGAGTAGGCGTGGGATTAGAGGAGGATTGATTGCAAGCATAGCTGGGAGAAGCTATGAGGAGTGGGGGAAACTCGCCGGCATGATGGAGGATGCTGGCGCAGACGCAATAGAAATAAACCTCTCGTGCCCCCACATAGAGGGCGAGGAGCTTATGGGAAGGGCCGTGGCAAGCAGACCGGAGGCTATAAGAAACGTAATAAAAGCCGTGAAGGAGAATTCAAGCCTCCCAGTTATTGGAAAACTAACGCCTCACGGCGCAAATCCACTCGAGCTTGCTAAAATCATGGTTTCCGCTGGCGTAGACTCTTTAGTCTCGACGGCAAGATTTCAGGGGCTGGTGATAGATGCTGAAAAACTCTGCGTAGTCTCCTGGGGTGGGTATGGGGGGTACGGTGGCCCATGGCAGCTACCCATAAGCCTCTCGTGGACCGCTAAAATAGTTAGTGAGAACCTTGGGGTTCCAGTTATAGGTTCAGGCGGCATATCGTCAGGCGAGGACATAGCGAGATTTATACTTGTTGGGGCCGATGCGACGCAATGCTGCACAGCAATAATGCTTAGGGGGCACGAGGCCATTTCAAAGATGATCTCTGAACTTAAGGATTGGATGAATAATCATGGCTTCTCAAAGATAAGCGACTTTAGGGGGATGATCCTCAGCAAGATCATTAAGCTCGAAGATCTAAACAGAAGAAGGATTTACAGGTTTTTAGTGACCGATAAATGCGCTGGGTGTGGAATATGCGTAAAAGTCTGCCCTTACCACGCAATAGATTTGAGCCCCCTCGGAAAAGCTGAGATTAATATGAGGAGATGCGACAATTGCGGCCTATGCTCCTCGCTATGCCCATCCGAAGCCATAACCTATACTCTGCGAGAAACTAAAGCGAAGCAGGCATCACCCTAGCTCGCCTGCAACTTCTTAAAGCTCCCAGTATATGCTTAACTCTTTCTCTCATAGGCACGCTGAAATCTTAGATATCTCTGGCGAATACATAGCAATAGAGAGCTTTCATGGAATCTTAAATGGACTCACGTAATCTATGCCTATTCTTTCACATAAACATCATCTACACCTTAGTTATCTCCAAAATTTGCCCAGATAACCTCCCGGAAAACACTATCCCACCGGCGTCTTCATATGTGTTGGCAAGAGCCCAAATTTTTCAATTTTCCACACTCTTCAGCCCAGGATTATATTATGGGTTTGAGCTGTTTAACCGGGTTTCTTAAAGACCCAATTTTTTCAATAGTGATTTCAACGATGTCTCCATCAATTAAAGAGAATTCATCTGGAGGAATTATTCCAGTTCCAGTTAAGCATACGGAACCCGGTGGGATAGTGTTATATCTGCAGAGATATGATTTAAGCTCTTCTATGCTCCGCTTCATTTCCGCCGTACTTGTCGTACCCTCAAAAACTATTTTTCCAGACCTGAAAACCCTACATTCTACCCGCAGCTTAGGCTCCTTTCCAGCTTCATTAATCGTTAGAATTGATGGGCCTAGAGCGCAACATCTATCAAATATTTTTGCCTGGGGAAGATAAAGCGGGTTCTCGCTCTCTATATCCCTTGAAGAGACGTCGTTGCCAGCTGTGAAGCCGAGGATCTCTTGGTTAAATCCTAAGATAAATGCGAGCTCCGCTTCTGGAATATTTCGTTTTGAATCTCCTCTTAAATATATTTCCTCTCCAGGCCCTACGCAACGATGAGCCGTAGCCTTAAAGAAGATTTCCGGTCTTGCGGCATTATAAACTAAGTCATAAACGCTCTTCACGTTAGTTTCCCGTTCTCTTGCCTCCCTACTCCGCCTATATGTTACACCGCAACCCCAAACCTCTGGTGGAACAATGGGTATTAAAAGCCGAAGATTATCTTCACCCCTCTCAATCTTCTTGTACAAGTATACTGGAAGATGCCCAGATTTTTGTTCGAGAAGATCTGTGAGAAGATCGTCAATAGATTTGCCGGCCTCGTTTGCTTTAGACGCTAAATCTAAGATGGAGCGGAGGGGGCTTTCGAATGCTTCAGTTATATCAACTACTTTCTCATTAATCCAAACGCCAATGCGTTCTCCAGAGGGGGATGAAAAGCGAATTATTCTCAAATTTACAACCCCTTCCCTTCAAACTAAAGTGAATAAGAATAGCTATTGAGAATTTAAGGGTTACCTGACACAATGTTTAAACCCTTTTCATTCTCGCATCTTTTAGCGATAAAATCATACCTAGTTTAAATCGAAAGCTAGGCTCTGACGCTTAACAGGTTTTATCTTAACCACGGCGGCCCACATTCTTAGAGCCATCTGGCCAAATCTCTGCGTTTATCCCGCTCACCCCTAGCCAGAACAATTTCAAGAAACTTATCCCTAACTGGCTCGTAAACCTGCTTAAAGAATTTCTGCTGGTTGAGGAGTACGTCTCTACTAAACTTCTGCAGATATTCTATTGCA
>Ga0209080_1000335_pt1 | contig 33122 bp, 30 predicted proteins | sample JNZ110809AmetaG_FD_184123 | JGI IMG/M metagenome (GOLD analysis project Ga0209080, IMG submission 184123) | Hot spring microbial communities from Jinze hot spring, China to study Microbial Dark Matter (Phase II) - JNZ 110809A (SPAdes) (version 3) ...
TTCCACCCAGCGCGCGCCACCAATTCCTTAAGTTTAAGCACAACCTCGGGGTGTGTCAAGAGTTCTGCGCGGAAGCCATGTCTCTGTAGCAGTGACTGCATTTGCCGTATCTTATTCTTGTTTGTTGCTCGCGCAACAAACATAGTAATAGATGCTAAATCATCTACGCTCGCGATATCACTTGCGGTATTACCTACCATTTTTTGCCTCGCGCTCATAGCAACGAGAAGTATGAGCGTAATTTGGTTAACTTGTTGGAACAACGAGCGCAGTTTATCAACAATCGGGTAAATGGCTCGGCCACTTACGGCATCATACCACTTCTTATTAATGAGAATCTCAAACTCATTTTCTGGCATGATAACAAGCGCGTTAGGTAAGCGCACGCCAAATATTGTTTGCACTGTATTGCCAAAAACATACGCATTCAGTAAATTGAACACAGCATCTTCGCGGATTTTTGCGAATACTTCGTTTGCTTGTTGGTTGATTTGGGCAGGTGAGCCGCGCAGCAGGTTTTCCGCATACTCTACAATATTTGCTGCACCTTCAGTGGGTTGTGCCTCGCCGATAACGGGGCTTACATTGGCTGCAATGCGCGCCGCAAACAACCTTGTTATGTAATCGCTATGTAAGGAGTCTATTGCACTCAGTATTGAAGGTTCGGTTACATTGGCTTGCAATGAGAGGCAGAAGTTCAAGAAGGCGGCTACGCTCTCTACAGTTGGCGCGCTATCGCTGGCGAACTTTTCGGTGATTGTATCCAAAACATACCTTACAGCATCAACCAACCCCTCCTTGTAGAACTCATCGTGGTAAAGCATTTGCAGAAGCACCACGAACGCTTCATCCGCGTTATTGCGTTTTCCATACAACTGCTCTTTCAATTGCTCGTAGTTGGCGCTCAGCGCTTTGTTGACGAACTGCTCAGATGCATCGCTGCTGCTGAAGTGTTTTGTGATGATATTCTTTATGGATGCTCTGTTGGTGATATTGTTGAGCAGCGCGCCCAGTGGTACCCCCTCAGTTTCTGCGGCACGGGCTGCTATTTCAGGGTTTGCAAACACCGTGAGCGCTTCAGCGATATCTTGTGCACTTCTCATGAAGGTTGATTCTCCTGTGGGGGTTTCTAAGAATACTTTGATAACTTCGTTTGCTACATCTTCGCCTATACTCCCCAACAAACCTACCGCTATCTTTACAAGTATGTTTCGTAGTATCTCAATGTTATTTGGTTCTCTCAAATCTCTTACACGGAATTGGTTTTGTTGCGGGTCGTATTCAGTAGCGAAGAACGCTAACAGAGGTGCGATGTTAAGGAAGCCAGTGAGTGCGCGCAGGCTTGGTGTGATTGAGAAAGGTTCATGTTTTGCGCCCGCCAGCAAGTACTCATCAAGCCTGCGTGCTATTTCTCTCATGGTAGTATTAACTTGCGGATGGGTAGCGCTTTGTGCAATTGCCGACAGAGATAGTATCGTGTTCGTGAATTGCAATCGCGCGTTCTGCAGTGCGGGTGTCGTGTGGCGTGCTGTTTGGGCTCGTTGCAATCCTGCGTAAAGGCGCGCCAAGTTGCTGTATATAGGCGAAAGTTGCGCTTGCGCTTCCTCTGCGGTTTCAATTCTAATGCTTCTGCTTACGCTATTACAAGTATCAATGAATTTATCTATTTCCTTAGGCAAGATACGGAGGGTTTCGGGTAGTGTCTCTTTCGTTTGCTCAATTAACTGCTTAACAGTTGGGAACACAGTGAGCGCGTAATCTATCAATCGGCGGTGCTGTTTCCTATCGCGCCGCATACTCTCTATTTTTGTGACCACATCTTGTAAGAGGCTTGTAAGGTTGATTTCGTGTGTGGTATCGGCGCCTGCGGTTATGCCAGCAGCACCTGCTGCGATACCTACATTAACTAAGAAGTCGCTACCTAACATTTCCACCCCTTCGGCGATGTGGTTCTTGATATTATCAATCATTGTTACCAATTGGCGGATAACATGGTCTGTTGTGTATAATGCCCACTCACTTGTTGTGGTTACCAGCATTATAGTGATGAAGCGCGCCTGTGCGGCGGGGATTAACGGGCGCGTTACATCTTCCGTAGGTAAGTTAGATGCCGCGATTACGAAAACTTTGTTGAAGCGCACCGTACCCAGCAACCCGCCCGTCATCAAAGTGAGCATTACTTCCATAAAGCGCGGGTTGTAACCTAACTCATCAATGAAGAGTATCAAGTCGCGCTGCGCGTATTGCGCGATTTCTTGCAAGGGAACATAAGTTAACTTCACAGTGCCATTAAACGCTCTGTAGTAGCGTAAGTAAGACCAAACCGTTGCGCAATTTGCTGCGAATTTGTATCCATCAGAATCAACATCGCTGCGGTAGTCATCAATTAGCCTGAAGAAGATATTATCAAGCAACGCGGCGTTGTTGGGATTTGTGGTGTATGGGTAGCGCGAGCCCTCGCCTGGTTGTGCTTGTTGCACATCGGCGGCGAGCCGTGATGGTTCGTCTCTATTGGTTGCTACATTGCGCGCCACATCAGCGAAGTTAGCGAAATCAGTTGCGATGTAATGAGCGAGCACCTGCACATCATCATCAGATAAGCCAGGCAAATGCTCCCTAATTGTGTTGGCGATGGTAGTTTCGTCGTTGGTAAGTTCTTCTGGCAAGCCTAAAATTTGCGCCACAGTGGTAGCACAACCAACGATAATATTCGCGACTTCGTTGGGGTCTACCGTTTCTTTCGCCACGATGAATATATCATCAGGGCGAAATGCGGATGCTGATAGGCTAACAACTGGAATTCCAGTTTTGCGCAAATTTTCAATCATTTCAGATTTACCTGTTCCACGAAAACCGTAAATCAGCACGCCAGGGATGAATTCACCTGGTGATGATGCGGCCCACAGCATGATAAGCGATGCGATAAATTCTTCTGCTTCTTTATGTGTCATATACAAGTTTTGTGTTAGCAACTGAAGGATGGATGTGGGTTGTATTGCCTCGGTATCTTCTTGGTGGCGCGCCTTATGCAGCAGAAATTCGCGCAGCAATGTTCGCATTTCTTTGCGCAGCAGTTCGCGTGCGGTTGGCGCGCTGCCGCGCGTTAAGAACCACAAGATATTGTGGATGTTGGCGGCGATGTGTGGTAGGTATGGCGAAGCCAGCCCACCCATTGTAAGTTGCGGCAGGAGCGCGCTGTAATTGGCAGCCATATGTTTCAGGTTAACATTGCCGTTGGTGCGTGCGCGGCGCGCCGCAACCCACAGTGCGGTTGTTAAATCCGCGTAGTCTGCGAACCCAGCGCGCATCGCCACGCGGCGCCAACGATTGATTGTTTTCTCAAAAACAGAAAGCGGCACAGTTTCTTTACCTTTTACAAGCGCGAGTATGAAATCGTTGAGTGTTTTCAAAGCGGTGTATTGTTGTTTGCGCACAGTATCTGCATCCGTTGCGCGCTCGGCTAATTTCGCCAACTCCATTATCGCTTCATTTGCTGCTTTGGTGGCTTCCGCAAGGTTCAATGGAGTATCAATAATTTCGCGTTCCTTTTGTTGCTGTTGGTGGCGCGCACGAAGGAGCGAGAGCAGCAATCTGGGGGATGCGCGCGTAGGCTCAACAATGAAAACAGCATCAGGTGAAAAGTAACCTCGCTCAAGCCCACGAATGATAGCATCCTCGTATTGCATCTGCAAATCTTGCCACCACTTCCGCGATTCTTCAATCAAATCTTCCCTTGCATTTCTAACCTCAATATTTTGCTTTCTGCGCGCTGCGACACGCATTTTGCACAATCACCCCTTGCTTTATTTTAGTCTGTTGTGATTGCTGGAATTATATGTGGGCAACCCCTGATGTTACCTCCAATGTACCCTATAGTGAAATCGCCGCCTTCCAAGCGCGTTAACACATCTTCTTCGGTTACTTCAGTGAACCACCAAAATGGTGGGTGGTGAAAGATGGATAGCACGACGCGCGAAAGGTGCGACATAGTGAACGCTACGCGCTCAACGATGTTTTGTGATGGCGGCGCGGCGACAACCAAATACATGCGGTATGTGATGTTGAGCGCTACCCCGCCGCCGAGCGTGATTAACTGGCGCGCGCCGCGCCCACTAACAGCAAGCAGTGGGTAGTTCGCCTGCCCAGTTTGCCTGAGGTTGTTGAAGAAATTGTAGTAAGGTGCAGTGGAGTAATGAAAGTTGTTAGGCATATAAAAAAAGTAACTGGGTAGCACGATACTTGTGCGCGGCGCGATAAGTAGGTGTCTCATATCGTTGTTAACCAGCGGCACCTCGTTGAATTTTGCGAAAACCAGGCGCACGAACTCCTGCAGTGTGCCTACCAAGTTTGTGGAGCGGATTGGGTCGGGCATTAGCAGCACCCCCAATATGTTGTGCGGCGCGCCGATTAATTTATGTTACATATCACTCTTTCCAACCTTCAGCGACTTCCTCTGGGGTTTCTGCGTACATGCTTTCACCTTCGGCGCTCAATTTGCCTGCATCCTTCCCTTCCTCTTTGCGCGCAGCGCCGATAAGGGCTTCTTGCAGGATGAAGAGCGCTTCCTTCACCTTATCGGCATCAATCTTAGGTTTGCTGGATGGAGGCACAATTTCGGGTTGCAGTTTAGGCACTGCGAGTTTCATCAAATCGGTGTAGTAGCGCGCCGCTTCAGCGATGCCAGGGTCGGGGTGCTTAACGCCCACGATATCCGCGCAGTATGGGCACAACCGCTTCACAGGCACGGAAACCACCAGCACATCGGGAATTTCCTCGTCGCCGATGATTTCGCGCGCCTTACCTAACACCTTGAAGTTTTCGTTGATTTGTGCGACATCCTCGGCTTCAACGCCACACAAAATGCACTTAGGCATGGTCTTCGCTCCCTCCGAACTTACATCATACCTTTTCATTTCCTTTTCTAATTTAGCCTGTTTGCCTTTGGTTTTGAAATAATGCGCTAAGATTTCGCGCGCTTTTTGGTGTAGGGGGTTGCGCGGCGGGGTTGTGAAGTTCAGTATGCGCTCGTAGATACCTTTCTCAAGGATTTCTTCTGCTGCGCGTTGTGCGCTCTCGCCGCCCACCGCGCGCATTGTGGCTTGGTAATAATGCACGAAATTCTCAATTTCCTCAAGCAATCTACGCAACAAAGTTGGCCTGCGTGCCTTCTTGCGCTTTCTCATGTTCGGTATCACCGCAACCCGCGCTTACATACTACCTTTCAATCGCCCTATCGGAAATAAACAAGTAAACTCCGATTTCGTATTGTTTGCGCAAGCAATCCAAAGTTATTTTAGCAATTTTGATATGCGGTTTGCGCGGCGGGTCTGCGCGCGCCGTAACGAACACAAACCAGTTGCCGAAGTGCCAAACCCGCTCAGTGATAGGTAGATACGATGCGATAAGGGTGTGTGGAGTTTGCGGTGTTAGCAAGCCGAGCGCGTGCGCAGCATCCGCGCTGGCGCGCAAGTGCACAGACACCCACGCGACAAAGTTGTTGATTTCTTTTCGCTTCAGAAGCCGCGCGATGTAGAGCGCGATTTTCTTCAACATGTTATATCTCTCCTTCGCGTTGGTGTTTTGGCGCGCGGTTGCGCACCCATTTTTAATTTTAGCCATAACTACAACCCTGCGGTTTTGCGCAAATCGTTCAGCCTGTTCATCCAGCCGCGCAAGAACACCTTGAGTTTGGGGTTGCGTTCAGAAATGGTGATGTAGTGCGTTTCGCGGTGTTTCGCAACTTTGCGCGCAACATCAACGATGTTCGCTTTCTTAAGCGCCTTAATGGTTTCGTTTGTTACTGTTGTGTTTGGCGGCAAGTTGAGCGATAAGTTTAGCCAGCGCGCGGCGCGCCCGATGCCGCAATTCACACCACTATCAAAAACAACCAAATCAAGCGGCGCTGGCAACTCATCTGCGCGCAACGGTTTCCAATACCGCTCATAGTAGATTTGCTCAACCTCCGCATCGGTTATATGGCGCACATCGCGCGGCGGTAACCCCTTGCTTTTGCGCCAACTATTGTAAACGCTCTGTGTGATACCTTTGTTGGTGGCGCCGCCAGGGTCGTTGGGGTGGTTAGTGTAGCCTCCTTCCCATTTCAACACGAAGCGCAAACACGCTTTGAACCGTTCGTTCATATTACATCACCCCACATAGGCAATTTAGCCAGCGCGCCGCGCAGGGTATCTTTACACAAAACAGGTTGTAGTGTATAATTAGAAGGCAGGTGAGCAAGCGATGGGTTTGTTGGATAGAAAACTTGCTACACAAGGCGCGCTCGCACTGTATATGCTGCGCGATACACTGAATTGCACCCGCATTTTAAGTAACGGCGCGTTGTGCGGGGCGGAAACTCCCTACGCTATTGTTTGCGAAAAAGAAAACGGCGATGCCATTGTGTTTCCAGTTTGCGCGCAGCACTTGCCATCGTGGGCGAAAAGCGCGTGTGAACCACAAGATATTGTGGGTGTCGCGCGCAGGGGCGATACGAACAACCGCGCCAGTGGGAAGCGCAACAGTGGCGCGAAGAAAAGCGCAAAGGGGGTGCGCGCAAGTGCAAACAAACAAGCGAAGTAACCTGCGCAATCTACTGATGGAAGCGAACAAAACGGCGCGCAAGTTAATGCAGTTAAACAAACAAATCGGTGATGCCATCGTAAGCGCGCTCAAAAGCGAAATTGATGATGTTGTGAGCGTAGTTGATATCAGCGCGCCAAACGAAATTGCGCTTATTTCTCCAATGTATTCTGGGTATTGGAATGTGCGCGCCTATTTGGAGCGCGAGTTGGTTCCACTGCACGCGTTGCTGTGGCAACTTGAATGCGAAGTGTTCAACGAAACCCCACAATTCGTTTTTATAACCACCCCTGATGGTATTTTTCTGCCGCGCGATAAAGCGGAGCGTGTTGAGCGCGCACTGCGCGACCTGCTTGAGTGCGCAGAAGATACCGAAAACGGAGATTGCGCGGAGCCGTGCTGCGCCGATAACGCAAACGGCGGTAACACTTAGTTTTGATTGCTAACTTTTCTTTGCGCGCCGTCGCTTCTGCTTCCGCGCCTCCTCAACGCTATCCTGCTGGTGCTCTCTTTGCTCGCTGTTCTCCACTTCATCGGTGGTGCTGTTCTCCACTTCATTGGTGGTGGTGAAATCTTCACCGTTTGTATGGGATAAACTGAGCAACAGTATTACGGCGGCTACTACCAAATCTGGCGATACAGGGAGGTAATGGGACGCATCGTTGCCGAGCACAGAGCGCGCGAACGAAACTTTATTTAGCGCTTTCAGTGTTGTCTCGCCTATTGCGCGCAACAACTTCTTGCGTTCGTTTGGGTCGTTCCACGCGGCGGTTATGTGCTTCTTTACATCCGCGATATACGCATTCACATCCAAGACGAGATTGCGCCGCTCTGAGCGCTCCCATTCGTGCGCATCAAAAATCAAACCCATACTAATCGCCCTCCTTTGTAGAGAAGATTTCGCGCAGCCGTTTGCGCTGCTCTTCGTTTATCTTGGCTGTTGTAATTATAGGAAAGTAACCCCAGTTTGTAAATAGTTGGTGCTCGTTGCACAACTCGCGCAGCACGGTGCGCAGCGGTATGTTGCAATCATCGGAATAAAATAAAACGGTGATTTCAAGCGCGCCACATGGGGCGTGTTTGAGCCACTCGCTTTCTATGATAGGCGTGACTACCGCGTGTATTTGCGCGGCGCGCAGTATGCGTTGCAATTGCCGCGCAAGGCGCTCAAGCGATTTAATCATTCGCATATACGCGCGCTCGTGAGCGCGCACCTGTTTTTTGAAACGCGCAACCATACGCATCACCTGCCTACCTATAATTATAAGCAGGCGCTGCGCGCTCTTAACACCTCTTTACACACGGCGCGATGCTGCGTATAATAAGAAGCGAACCTAAAACCAGCAAGCGAGGTGATAAAGATGAAAGATTTGCTGAAAGGGCTCGCCTCATTGCAAGATGGTGAAACCCTTCGCGACGCATCGGGTAGATTGGTAGGTTACCGCGATGGTAATTCCCTTCGCGACGCATCAGGCGTGCTCGTTGGTTATGTTGATGGCAATTCCGTGCGCGATGCAGCAGGCGTTCTCGTGTATTACAAAACCCAGTGGGGCAACACCGTTGAGATTCGTGATTCTGCTGGTGTTCTGCGCGCATATCAAGATGGCGATGCTGTGCGCGATGCTTCTGGCGTGCTCGTTTACTACAAAGATAGAAGCAAGTAAAGGAGGTGCGTAAGTGATGCGTGTGGCTCATGTGCGCGAAAAACAAGGGGCGCGCATTATAATTTTGGTTAACGCAGATACTGAATGCACCGTTGATATTGGCGAGTTGCTCGGCGCGCTTTGGTTGCAAATTCGCGATGTGCAAAAGAACATTGCTGATGCTTTCCAAGTTGATGATTTGCCTCGTGTGGATTTGCTTGTTGAGATTGGTAATGCGCACAGGCGCGAGCGCGAACCTGAGCAACGGCGCGAAGTCGCGCACGAGCAGCGCGAAGAGGAAAGTAGCGAAAGCCGTTTGCTCGGCGCGCTGCGTAAACTCGGTTACAACGATGAAGAGGCTTACGCTATTATAGCGCTCGCCGCTGAAGGGTTGTTTGGCGGCACCATCCCCTACCCGTTTGATGCCGATAGCGAAAAGCGTCTCAAAGAACACCTGTTTGCGCGCCCCAACCGAATTACAGTGGAAAACCTCGTTGAGTTCTTCGCTGAAGCCACAGGGCGGCGCGCAACCGCAGACGAAAGTTACGACGGGTTCTTCACTCTCTTAACTGAATTGAAGCGCAAACTCGCCGATTACCTGCGCGACCATAAGCGAAACCAACTGCTTGATAGGCTGATGATGAAAAGTGAAGGCGGCGAAAAGCGGCGTATTGAGGATGATTGGTTCATCGCCGATTGCTACTTTGTGCGCCACTTAATCTCAACTAAGCAAATATAAGTATAAGCAGCGAAGGGAGGTACCTACCGTGCCCAAAAAGAAGAGCAAAAAAGATACCAGCCAGCAACCAGCAGTGATGATTTCAATGACTCCCAACGCAGATGATAGTGAGCGCGAAAGCACAGGGATTTTATCGCTTGACGCTGCGCTGGGGGGTGGCGTGCCTTATGGTTCGGTGGTGCTCATCGGCGGGCGCGAGGATGCAGGCAAAACCAACATGGCGCTCCACATTGTTGCCAACGCCGTGCGGAAAGGTTACCGCGCGCTTTACTTTGATGTGGAGAACAGGTTGTTGCTGAACAAATCGCGTTTCACGGCGCGCCGTTTAACGCCTGACGAGATGGCGCGCATTGAAATCGTGCCTGCGGAAAACGCTATTGAGAACATTGCGAACCACATTCGCGCGCGCCTTACAAGCGGTGATGATGCGCCCCGCGTGATTGTGATTGATAGCATAGCATCACTACACACCAAATCGCTTCGCTTGCTGCGCGCACAGTTGCAAGAAGCATCCGCTGGCATAGGCTCAACTGCGCGCGCCATAACCGACGAAACCAAAGATTTGTTCACTTACTACGCGCTTCAGTATAAAGTGTTGTTTGTGCTCACCACTCAACTTCGCTCTGCGATAAGTGGCGCGCAACCGCACACGGAAATGTATGGCGCGCGCTACATCCGCCACATCGCTGGCACCATCATCAAACTCAACACAATCAAACCACCAACGCTTGATATTGACGACCCCATACCGCAACACATTACTTACAAAAACGATACAGTCGCGAAAGAAGTGTATAGTTTCATCAGCGCGACGCTTGAAAAATCGCAACTTTCTGAGTTTGGCGCGAAATTCAGTGTTGTAACGCGCATGTTCCTGCTAACTATTCCCAACTTAGGTATTTACATCGGCGATTACGACCCGCTTTTGGAGATTGTGATGTATGGTAGATATCGCGATGGCGGTTTCGTTGCGCGCGAAGGCGATAAATTCATACTCAAGCACACAGGCACAACCTTCACTTTGCGCGAGGCTTACGCGAACCCTGAACTGCGCGAACAAATTATCGCCGAAAGCAAGCCCGAAATGTATCAACTCTTCAAGCGCATCGTTACCAACTACATAAACAACAAGTTAGGTATCGTTGGCGCGCAGCAAACAATTCCCGATGTGGATGTAGAAGAAGGCGGTGAAGGAGGTGATGCGGAATGAACCTTGAGCACGAGATACACAACATACTTGCGCAGCGCGGTTTCAGCGTCACAGGCAACGAATACCGTTACTTTTGCGTGCGCGGGCACGATAGGCGAACACCAAGCCTGCATGTGAACTACCAAAAAGGGGTGTTTCACTGCTTCGGGTGCGGTTGGAGCGGCACGCTGCGCGCCTTAGCCGAAGAACTCGGTATCATGGAAGGCGAGGTATCAGAGCAGACAAGCAAATACTTGATGGAGATTTGGTTGGCGGCGCGCCCAATTAGTGCTGGCGAGTTGCTTACGCTTGCTTACGCGCGCTCATTGAGTTTGGAAGTGCTAAGCGATTTGGATATTCGCCGCCCCCCATCGTTTGCGCAAGAGTTCGCCGATTATCTACTGTTTCCTATCAGAAACTTCGGCGGCAAGGTAGTATCGTTCATAGGCTATCTGCATACCAAAGGCGCGGATAGCAGAAAACCCAAGTATAAGCACCCACGCGGCGCGCCCCCACTACCTTTTGGATTGGATTCGGTGCGCAAATACGATACCATTGAGTTGTTCGTTGTTGAAGGTATTTTTGATGCCATATCGGCGTGGGAGTGGGGTTACGCCTCGGTCGCGTTGCTCGGAACGCACAACTACAACCGTTCGTTGCATTACCTTAAAAGTGTGCACAACAAGAAGATTATGTTAGCGCCTGATTTTGATAAGGCGGGGCAGCAGTGCGCTTTCAAGTGGGCGGCGCACGCGGTTGCGATTGGGTTGAAAAACACATTCGTATTATCACCTTCGGTGGAGTTGAGCGATAAAGATTTCAACGATTTGCAGCGCAACCGTAGCACAATATGGGATTTGATAACGCGCCACATTGTGCATGTTGTGCCAGCCCCGTTGTATGTCATTGAGAACGCAACGAAGAACAGCGAAAACATCCTTTGCGTGTTGTATTTTCTCGCTCAGTCGCTTGGCGGCGCGCTTGTTGAGTATATACCGTTTTTGCGCAAAGAATTCGCCGATATGCTGATGCGGATTCTTGAAAGCGCGGGCAGGCGCCTTCCCGCTGCTGGCGAAAGCGCTGCTGATATTTACTCACAAATCAATAATACAGATTACTTGATATTAACTGTGGCTGCTACATCTGTTGCTGGGCGCGCAATTATATCATCTTACTTTCTGCCAAGTGAAGTTGAGCGCTTGTTTTTCTTTGTGCCGCTTCTCGTGCCGCGCTCAAACTACATACCGCTGTTTAATGAGCGCGATATCGCACAGGCGGCGCGCAGGTTCGCACGGTATTACCGCAGAATGAAAGGTAATGCGCTGCTTGATATTGCTACCTACGCGCGTAACATGTCGTTCTACACTGCGTTAGGTTATAATAAAGAAGGAGGCGATGATTAGGATGTATGTGCTTGGAAGGCATGCGCGGCTGCCGCTCATTGTTGTGGAGTGGAGTTTGCCTTTGCCTGGGGTGGATATTCGCATCATATCAACCCCACAGGCTTATGTGCGCGCAACACACAATAACGGCATCGTCGCCATCGGTTGTAACGCAGGCGATGCTGATGGCACTGCCAACGATGAGGCGTTCTTGGAAGTTCGCGATGATTACTTGAAGAAAGATACGCATATAGGTAAACTGTGTGCTGTTGCAACGATAAACGATGCGAACACGCTGTTGCGCCCCGAGCACGCTGTAATCAGCGTTGAGGGCATTGGTTTCTTGGTTGCCAATAACGCTGTGATTGAAGGCCCTGCGCACGGTGTCGCTGAGGGTAAGTTTAGGTATTTGCAGGTGGACGATGTAGATGAGGGTGTGGTTGCGCGCAAAGTTGAGCAAATCAAAGAAAATTTTGCAATTGTGAAAGGTGATATCAGCGCGCGCTTCGCATCGCTTCAATCTATATTGGCTGGGCGCAATCTACCCACGATTTACGATGCCAATACCCTCAATGAAATCAGCGCGACGCTTGATATCGCCTGGGAGCACTACGCTAAGCGCAACTATGTAAGCATGGCGGGTTACTTATGGCTTGTTTTCGCGCCGCATGTGAAGTGGGCGAAAAGCGAGTTGCTGCGCGAACTTTACGCGCTTTTCAAAGAGCGCGATGCGCTCACCAGCGAGTATGTTATCGGGGCGTGCAACTTTGCACTGAGCGTGTTGAATTACATTATTGAGGTTGGCATTCAAATTGAGCGCGTGCGGCAAGAAGATGATATAATGATGCGCGTGAACACTTTGCGCAAAGTGCGCGCCGAAGTAGATAAAACTCTTCGCGAGATAGGAGGCAGCGATGAGACTTTAGATGAAGTTGCGCGCATCAACAAACTTTTGGAAACCAAGCAACTTCCCGATGAAGTGCGCGCCTACATCAAGCGCGAACTCACAAAACTTGATAATCCTTACGCCATACACTGGGCGGAAACGGAAGTTGCGTTAAAACATATCAATTTTCTGCTTGAGTTGCCATGGTACGAGCGCGCACAAGAAATTGTGCCTTTCAGTGAAGTGGAAGCGTATCTGAACAACAAACTTTACGGGTTGCGTAAGGCGAAAGACGCTGTGCTTGATTATCTTGCCGCGCTGCACAAGAAGCAAGGCTCAACGAAAGGCACTGTGTTGTGCTTTGTAGGCCCGCCAGGCACAGGTAAAACCGATATGGCGCGCAGGATAGCGGAAGCGCTGCGCCGCCCATTCTACAAAATATCGCTTGGCGGTGTTAACGATGAGGCGGAGATACGCGGGCATAGGCGCACCTATGTCGGCGCGCTGCCAGGCAATATAATGAAGGCGTTGGCGCGCACAAAAGTGAAAAACCCTGTAATTTTGCTTGATGAGATAGATAAAATGCAAATTGGTGTGCGCGGCGACCCATCCGCAGCGCTCATGGAAGTGCTTGACCCTGAATTCAACCACGCGTTCTACGACCACTTCGTTGATTTTCCGTTTGATTTATCTGAAGTTTTGTTTATATGCGCCGCTAATGTGGCCAGCAATATCCCACCAGCCTTGCGCGATAGATTGAACATCATTGAGTTCCGCCCCTACACCGCAGCGGAGAAATTTTACATCGCGCGCGATTACATTATACCGAAAGTGGAGCGTGAACTTGGTTTGGAGCACGGTGAGGTTTCCATAACTGATGATGCCATCAAGCACTTAATTCAGTATTTCACTTACGAAAGCGGTGTGCGCGAACTTTATCGCTTAACGAAGAAAATGGTTACGCGCAATTTACGCTACGCGCACGCTGTCATCACACCAGCGGAAGTTGAGCAGTTGCTGTGGGATGAGCCGAAGATGGTATGGCGAAATAAGAGGCAACTTATGGTCGCTGAGCGCCGCGTTGGCATTGCACCTACACTCGGTGTGGCAAGCGACACTGGTGAGGGTATCATAGGCATGATTATGTTCCGCCCAATTGGCACTTTTGAAGGAAACGAGGATAGGGTTGAAATCACTTACAACACTGATGAACTCACCAGGCAAACATTGCGTTTGGCTATTGAATGTGCGCGCGAGCATTGTGGTATTGCGTCGCCGCCGCGCTACATTTGGGTGGTGCACCATACAAACCCAAGTGTGCGCACAACTGGCACATCGTTTGGTGTATCCGCTGTGCTCGCTGCGCTATCGGTGTATCTCAACAAGCCACTGAACCCCGATTATGTTTACACAGGTGAGATAGATGTGTTTGGTAACATTCACGCGATTGGTGGTGTTGATGCCAAGATTGCCATTGCTGAGGCTGCTGGCTACAAACGCATTTACATACCTAAAGAGAACGAGCATGATTTGCGCGCGCTTGATTTCACCCCTTCCATTGATGTGCGGTTGGTTTCGCACATAAAGGAAATTCTCAGCGAAGGGGTGTTTGATGATGGCGATTGATAAGTATCCTATTTGCGCGCAGTGTGTTCTTTCGCAGTGTGCGCTTGGGATTGTAGATAACGATATTAGCGCGTTGGGTTCTGGCGCGCAGCCGACGCCGCCTGTTGTGTGGTTTGTAGGTGAAGCGCCTGGTGGCAAGGAGTTAAGTGAAGGTTACCCGTTTGCTGGCGCATCTGGTGAGTTGTTAAGGCGCGCGCTTGATGAATTCGGCTTAACTAAGCATGCGTATCTAACGAACGCTATATTGTGTGTGCCGCCGAACGAATTGCGCAATGAAGAGAAGTGGTGGAGTGTAGAGCGCGTGAAATGCTACCATGTGTTACACAGCAAGTTGCGCGCCACATCGCCTGCGGTGATTGTCGCGCTCGGTCGCGCGGCGATGGCACACATACTCGGTAAAGACAAAAACATTGCGCTTGGTAGGCGCGTTGAGGTTGAATTCATCGTTAATGAAGGCGGGCGCGCAGTAGTGAAGAAAATCCCAGTTTACTTTACTTACAACCCCGCGTTTTTGATACGCAACCCAGACCCATCATATTACAATTCGTTTAGGAAAGTGCTTGCGGCTGTGCGCGCAGAAATCAAAACGCTTGAAGGCGAACTCCCTGCGCCAGAAGCGCTTTTGAGCGGTGCCGTTGTGGCAAGCGCGCACAACGAAGAACTTGAAAGTTTCCTACACTCTCTTGAACTCCGCTACGCGCACCTTGAAGAAGACGGTAGGTTGCGCGTAGTGGTGGATATTGAGGTGGGCAGCCCGCATCAGGGTTCGTTTGATAGTAAATCGCCATCATCGCTGGTAGTGCTGGTTGGTATAGGCGATGGGCACGGTAGGTATACCAAACTTTTCCTTCTTTACGACCCTGATGCGCGGCGGCCCATCCTCAATCTACACGATTTCCGCGCGCTGCGCGATATGGTGTTCAACCCGCGCATTGTGAAAATCATGCATAACGCATCGTTTGAACTCATGTGGTTCATGCGCGCGTTTAACGATATACCGCAACCCAACACATTTGTTGATACTATGCTGCTGGCGCACGCGCTTGATGAGAACAAACCTTCGTATTCGCTCGCCGCGCTCGTGCAAGAATATGTGCCAGATAACCCTTTTTTGAATTGGAAGGATTGGTTGGATGCTTACACTACAGAGAGCGGTCTCAACGCGTGCTTTGTGCCTGTTGATAAGTTAGCGATGTATAACCGCGCCGATGTTATCCTAACTGCGTTGCTGTACCAACGGTTGGTTGCCGAGTTGCGCTCGTTGCCAGAACGCTTGGCGACGATGGTGCGCCACTTTATCGTTAATGTTGCCAACCCTATTGCGATTGTTGTTGCGCACATGAGCGGCACTGGTATCCCAGCGTCGCTTGACAGCGAGCAAGAAGTGCGCGCAATGCTGAAATCTGCCGAACTTGAGGTGCTCACTAAGTTGCGTGAGGCTGCGCCCACTATAACGAATTTCAACTCAACGCAGCAACTTGTGCGCTACTTGCTTGAGCGCGGCGTTACCGAAATAGAAGAGTTCAAAACCAAGAAAGGCAACTACTCGCTCACGAAGGATGTGATTGATAAGTTGTGTGATATGCGCCCCGATGTGGAGTTTCTGCAGTTGCTGAAGGAGTATCGCGAGGTAGTGAAGTGTGAAAGCACATTCTTGCGCAAAATTCCAGAGTGGGTTGATTCGCAAACTGGGCGCATTTACCCTAACATTCACCCCACAGGCACGAAAACAGGCAGGTTATCTACATCCAACCCGCCGTTGCAGAACTATCCATCCACGAAAAAGAGCATAGGCAAGATTATTAGGAAAATTTTCCGCGCGCCTGATGGGTATGTGTTTATCGTGTGCGATGCGAAGCAGCACGAGTTGCGCGTTCTCGCCATCAAGTCTGGCGATGAGAACTTGCGTTACGCTTTCTTATCTGGCGAGGATGTTCACAAAGTCAACGCTGCGCGCATTTTAGGCAAACCGTTGAGCGAAATAACTGAGCAGGAGAGGCAGATAGGCAAGAAGTTCTCGTTTGCTGCCGTTTACGGTGTTAGTGAGCAGGGTGCTGCGCGCATATTCAACTTATCCGAGGAAGAGAGTAGGCAGTTATTGGAGCAGATGCGCGCGGCGTTTCCTACCGCGTTAGGTTATATTAGGTATGTGCAGGAGCGCGCGCTCAAGTTTCCGAATATTGTGCACACTGCGCTGGGCAGGTGCAGGCGCCCCCTTTGGGGGTTGAACAGTGCTGCGCGTTTGCAGCGCGATGATAACCCTGCCATTGAGCGCGCCAAACGCCAAGCGGGCAACTTCGTTATACAGGCTGAAGCATCGGATTTGTGGTGTTTGGTTGCTTACCATATCTTGTTGGAGTTACACAAGCGCGGCTACACTGCTGTAGGGGATGATGGTGTGCCGCGCGCCAACATCGCGCTGCTCATACACGATAGTATCATCTTGGTTTGTGCGCGCGAGTTGGTAAACGATGTTCTTGATATCATCAAGCGCAGCATTGCCATAGTATCGTATAGGTTTCACACTGAAGATTTGCCTATCACTGCCGAGTTCGCTGTGCACGAGCCAAGCCTTGGCGATGAACCTACCTTAGAAGGCGAATGGAGCGTTGATGATATCAAAGAAGAAATTGAGCGCTGGCTGGCGAGTGTGGCTAAGGCTCCGCCGCGCTACAAACTTTTCCGCGACGATTACCTTGAGCAGTTGTATGTGAACCCTGATGTTGAAAGGGGGCGCGCAACGAATGGCGGATAAACTTGGTGCGTTGCTTGGTTACCTTATTAGTTTGCTTATTATCTGCGCGCTGTTGTGCTTTGTTGTGTATCCCTTTGCCGTCGCTTATGTGTGCTACAAGGTGCTTGTTGGTTACGGCGCGCTTGTGTGGTGGGAGCGTGCGGTTCTTGTGTTGTGTGTGGTGGATGCGGTGTTCAAGGCTGGCGCGATATCTCTCAAATTCCTGTGCGGTGTTATTGAGGGGGCGTGCAATCGCGCATGAGCGGCGCGCAAAGTAGATACCGCAAAGGCGCAGCGAAGGAGCGCCAGTTGAAGCACAAACTGGAGATGTGCGGTTGGTATGTGATGCGTTCTGCTGGCAGCAAAGGCGCGCTTGATTTGATTGCCATACGCGATGGGTGTGTAGTTGGGTTTCAAGTGAAGGTTGGTGGTATAGGGCGCGCCGAAATAGGTGAGTTGTGCGCGCTCGCGAAGGCGGTGAAAATTCCCATCTACGCGGCGCTGTGGGATAGTAAGCGCAGGCGGTGGAAGTTTATATCCACAGATGGCAGTGAAGTTGCGTTTGCCGTTTTCAAACCAACCGAAGGAGGTGCGCGCAAATGCAAACGCAAATGGAGTTAAACCAGCATGGTAACGGCCTGGGCGAAGTGTTATGCGAGTTGTTGAACCCTTGTTTTGAGTTGCCTGCTTTTGTTTCCAAAGGCATCAAGTGTGGCGCGCCGCAGGATGAGCCTTATTTGTTGAACACATCGCGCGCCATACTACCAATTCGCAGTAAAGATTTGGAGTTGCAACTTGTGGTGCGCGCCGATGCGCTCAAACTTGGTGTTAAGCATTGTGAGTTCGTTTGGGGCGAAACCATCCCGATAGTGGATTGGCTGCGCAAGCGTTTGCTGTTGGAAATTTTGTTTTCATTCGCCGCGTTAGGTTACAGTAAGTTAGGTTCTGTTAGCGCGCCCGATTTCTACATTTTGGTGCAACCTACCTTGCGCGCTTTGAGCGATTTGCCAGTGGTTGGTATTATCGGGGCGCACGATAACGCGTATTTCCTCGTTGATATTCACGATGGTGAACTGCGCAGTTACTGTTACTTTGATAGCGATGGTGTGGGTGCGCGCTTGATAGGAAGTTTCGCGCAGCACTTACAATCACCTACGCTCATTGATGAGTTCGCTGAGTTCATTGAGCGTTGCGTGCTGGGGCGCGCGCAAACCGATGCGCAGCCGCCACTTTACTTGCGCGCCAAAATCAGCGAGTATCTCAACACCAATGTTTTCGCGCCAATGGCGCAATACCAACTGTTCGCCAACACGGAGTACGATGTTGATGTTACAGTGATGCGCGCGCGTGTAGTGCAACCGAGCCCAACGCAACCGCTCGCGAGCGAGTTCATTGGTGGGTTCCCGTTGCGCGTTACGCTACCTGAGCGCGCCTGCGAGTTCAATTGCACGCTCGTATCACCAGTTGCCTACGATTTGTTGTTGGTAGGTGGGCGCGCCGAAATCGCTGCGCGCAACAATACCTTAGGTTACATCAAGGATGGTTACTTGCCTACTGGCGCGCTGCTGCACTTCGCGCTCAACAAAATCGCCGAACATGAAATTGACGCTAACGGCGCGGTTGGATGCGAAATCACTTACCGCTGGGGTTACAATACTATGACGCTGCACACAATCGCCGCGCACTTGCAAGTTGATTACACGAGCGCCGCGCCACGCTACCTTACCATACTCACCAACGCTAAAAGCGATGACGCGCTCGTGCTCGTAGGCTACCTTGAAGAAGATGAAAACGCTGAAGATTACGAAGGCGGGCGCGGTGCGCGCTTCGTGTGCACCAGCGAGCGAGCAGTTCCATTAACCGATATTTTCAACGCGCTTGCGGATACCGATGCGCTGCGCGCCGCGCTCAATTGGTAGGGTGGTGGTGCGCGCTGTGGTCACAAAAATCTTCCCGCCAAACGCGCCGTACGCAAACAGCCAAGTTGTTGAAATCGTATCTGATGCGGTGGATTTGTGCAACGACATGCTATCGCAGCCGATAATTGCGCGCGTAGGGTTGGATGCAACAAGTAACTTGGTTTTTTACTTGCGCGGCGAGGATGCCAACAACCCAATTAAGGTTGATATCAGTGCGGTTGCGGATGGTGTTGTGAACTACAATGGCGCGCTGATGTTGGGCGCGCGCATGGGGTTGCAAGCACAACAGCGCGGTGTTACTGAAACTGTTGCGCGAGCGTTCGCGCTTTCGTTCGTATTCTACCGTGCCGCGCGGCGCGCCGCAAAAGCACTACATATACAACATCTTGTGGATATCATAGTGCGCCCAGCGCTATCGCACCTATCGGATGGCGGCAGGTTGGGTTGTTTAGGCGTGCGCGATGACGACGGCAACCTGCGCGCATTCTATCTGTTCAACATCAACGAGGTGGATGGCACTTATGTGGCGCAGTATTTGGTTGCGCGCGGGGGGCGCGTAGGTGTGTGCCGCTCGTTCGCGCAGCAAATGAAAAGCAAACACCTTGTAACGGCGCTGGCTGATTTTATCAAAGAGTGTGTGCAAATGAGCGGGCGCGCGAGACATGCGCGCAATGATGAAACCTTCATCGGCGCGCCGCGCGTAATGGCAATGCACACAACCATCGTGAACAAATACTTGAATGATTTTCTCAGCGCGCACAAAATTCCGCCTGCGCGCATAACAACCACCCCACACGGCGCGCTCAACTTGCGCGATATCAACAAATACGGCTTAGGCTCTTGTTTCCACGATATAGTGTACCCCGTGAATATCGCAGGCAACACCATCTACGCAGTATCGCCGTTTGCTGAGTGCTTCACAATCAACTACACACTGCAAAAGGAAGGTATCTACGCGCGCCCTGCGATGTACCACTACGCGCGCATCAATCTCGGCGCAATAGTGCTCGCGACAATCGCGTGCGCGCTGGTGCGCGACATCGCGAAAGAATACGATTCATCTCAATCTGCAGATGTAACGGTAAATGTGAGCGCGCTCACCGCAAAGTGGGAAAGTATAACCGCACAGGCGAGTTTCTTCGCAACGGGGAGATATCACGAGGAAACTTTCGGGGTGCGCGGCTACCTTAACGCGCAGGATGAGAAACCAGATACATTTGAGTTGATTATTTGGCTTGAGCCAATACCAGCATCCACAGTCAACCGCACATCGCTGGTTTTCAGTTACACCGACGCTTTTTATGTAAGTTTCATTGAACAGCAAGTATCGCCGCCAGCGTGGGTGCGCGCACTGCGCATGGTCGGCGCGCTTCCTTAACGCTCGTTAAGCATCCTCGTAAGTTCATTAATCAGCGCCTTCAACAACATTTGCATTACTACAGTGCGCACTTCTTCAGTGGTAATGACACCACTATCGCTCGGCTTGTGCCGCACCATAACGCCGAAGGTTCTCCTTCTGCAATCGCGGCACATCCTGCTACTGTGCTCTGCCAACTCGTTTTCTGGCACTAACTTGCCGCACTCTTTGCACTCAGCGAGTAAAATTTTCGTGCGCGCCGCACCACCAAACTGTTTAGCCATGATATCACTAACGGCGCGCTCTAAGTACCTATTCAGTATTCCGCTCAGCATAACAGCCACATTCGCCGCCGCGCACTCGCCACAAATAACAACAGCATCAGTATCCTTCTCATCTACAACCTTTCTGCATTGCTTACATTTGAGACCCATAAGCGCACACCTCCTTAGCATAACGAAAACGCGGGGTAGAGGACGCTACTGTTTCGCGCCCCCCACCCCGCGCCCCTCGTTCAAGTCACATCATTACGCGACGAACGGAACATTGGTGATGACACCCTGCAGGATGGGAGCGCGCACCACCAATGTGGTGAACTTGTAAGCAGCGATTCGGTAGGTCAAGGTGATAGGTGCAAACCACGCAACTTGGGTGGGCTGCAAGTCCCAGAACTCAATGGCGTTGCCGCGCTCGGTGTAGATGGAGATGCGCCCAGGCAACTCCTCATCGTGGTCAAGCAACAACACATCGGTAACAGGCACCTGCTGCGTACCAATGGTAATGGTGCGCACTGGCATCCAGCGGCAGGTGACAACCATAACCTGCCCGATACCAGGCAACACCATAGGCCACTGGTAAGCACCTGCTACCACAGCCTCATTGGTGAGCGGAACGCCTGGGCCAACAACTGGTTGCACACGCTGCTGCCACAACCTCGCCAAGATGGGCACGAGGCGTGGGTGCACAACCAGCAACTTAGGATACGCCGAACCGCGCAAGTAGACGCGTTGCATAACATCTTGCACAACATCAATTGAAATCGGCGTAACGGTGGTTGCATCTGATGGGTTGAGGTCAACCTTCACGCCGCCGAGCGTGAGACCGCCGACGGTGATACCATCGCGAATGTACTTGAACAAACCATCAAACTCGTTGGGGTTGGCTGCGCTATCGCCGTTGAGCAGCAAGTGCTCCTCGCCAGCGTGAAGCGCGATGATAGCGTTCACGCTTTCAACAAGCAACAGGTCGGCGAAGGTGCGCGCAGCGGCTTGCGCCATGAAGGTGACTTTCTTCCACACTTGCAACGCCTTGAACGGCGCGGAGATTTCAACATAATGGGTCTTCTGCGCATCGGGGGATGCAGGGCTCTCGCCGAGCGCGGTAGTAGGTGCTACAGGTTCAAAATCCTGCCCTGAAGGCTTCTCCCACACATTAGCAACCAACTTCCAAGTTGCCTTATCGCCTTGCGGCGCAACAAGGCGAGGGATAACGCTGAGCAACGGGAAGTCCTGCGGGTGTGCGCGCGCGAGAACGCTGATAACGAACGGGAAGAACGGAAGGTGAGGTGCTTGTGACAACGAAACGGTGAAATCAGCCTTTGCCAACTGCTCACCTTTTTGCAGAGTCTCGCGCTCAGCCTCGCGGGCATCCTTGACAACACCGTAGCCTCCCATTACGGAAGCGAAGATGCTGTCAAGTGCCTTGCGGATGCGCTCCTTGTCGTCGGCAGGAAGGCGCTCAAACTCGCCGAGCAAACCGTAATCTTTCAAGCCTTCAGCGATTTGCTGCTTAATTTCTTGTGCTAACTTTTCGCGTTCCATGTTGTTAAACTGGTTTTACCTTTCCACGCGCTGTTACTATTACTTTTACTGCTACTTCATTTATCTCCGAATTGCATCGTCTACATTATACTGGCGCGCTGATAAGCGCTCACTGATTTCCAGCATTACTTTCAATCTAAACAGCAGTTGCAGCAGGTTTTGTTGTTGTTTGTTTGCAAGCGCGTTGGTGAAGTGCTTACGCAACTCTTCTTTCCACTGCTCCGCGCTCGCTTTGTATTCTTGTGTGTTAACTCGCTCGCTATTGAATATTGCCATTGCGCTAACCTCCCCAGCGTATATATTAGCCTAAACGAAATTGGATTTGTCAGCGGGGGGCGTTGCGTTTCGTGCGCGTGGTTTGGCGCGCAGCGCGCAACACCCCTCGCTGGGTTCGTTACTTGCTTTCGCCTTTCTCGCTCCCCTTCGCTTCCGTGAGAGTGAGTTCGCCTTTATCGTTCACGCCAACATCGTATCGCCTAATCAGCATTTGGTTGATGAATTGGATTGCGCGCCCCAACTCGGCGTTCTTCAACGCCTCCAAGAACTCCTCGGTTGCGCGAATGTAAGGCGTTTCAACTTCGGCGCGCGCATCCTTCATGTAGCGAGCAAGCAATTCATCAGTGATGAACGCGCCCAACTGCTTAGCCAACGCTGCGGTAGGTGACTGGGTTTCCGCTGGGGGTTGCGCCTCCGCTGGCGGTGCTGGCGGCGCAGGTGGCGCGCCAACAGGAGGTGCCGCAGGCGCTACTGTGCCAGCAGCCTCGCCTTCAACTGGCGGCAACTCCTCGCCTTCCTCAACCTTGCCTTCGCCTTCCTCTTCAACCGCTTCGCCTTTCACTTCCTTAATAAGGTCGCGCAACGCTTCGGCAAGCCCGCCAAGCGCTTCCGCAATGGTTTCGGATACCTTTTGCACCTTCTCTTCAAACAACTCGCGCGTGCGCTCAACAATCTCCTTCATGAAGTCGCCGAGCATCTTAACTGCTGCTTCGGCAATTTGTGAAAGCAACGCATCCATGCCTTCGGTGAGCGCCGCAGGCAACTCAGACTCGGGAACGCCCTCATCAATCTTTCCTTGTGGCGCGATGGTGAGGATGTGCGATGTGCCTGCTTGCAGTTGCTTTTCAACCCACTCAATGGCTTTGCTCATGCGCGCCCACTTGCGCTTCATTTCCTCGCGCTTCTCCTTCGTGTCTTCCTTTTCACATTTATCGTAACCTTCCATCCACTCCTTCAGTTCTTTGCTTACCAACCAATCGCCTGGCCAATCGGGGTTGAAGTGGCGCTTGATGCCGAAGCGCTTGAGCGCGCGCAAAATGCGCTCGTAGATGAAAATCTTAGCGTTCACATCATCGTAGGCGTCATGGAAGCGGATGAAGTAGGCAAGAGCGGCCCGTGCGCGCTTCTTGGTGTTCACGGGGTAGTTGAACCCAACAGGGTCGGCAAACTCATCTTCTGGCACATCGCGGTACTCTTTGGGCTTGATGAGGTGCGCGTTCTTACCTGCCTTGTAGCCGTACTTGCGCTCCCGTTCGCGCAGTTCCTTTTCGCCGCGCTCACGCTCTTCCTTCGTAAGCGCCTTCTGCAACTCCACGATGCGCTTTCGGTAGGTCTCAATTTCTCGCAGAATCTCATCGCGTGAAAGTTTCTCTTGCGGCGCAGTGGCGCGCTCAACAGTAGAAGCAACATCATCAGGCACTTCAAATTCAATGTTTCCGATTTTCACTACAGCCATGGCTTCCCTCGCGTTCTACCTATCTGCCTATGCTACCTTACTTGCTGCTTACTTCTACTTGCTTAAGAAGAGGGGCGTTGGAGCGCGCCGTTTGGACACCCTCGCGCGCCATCCCTCGGCGCGTATCGCGGCGAGCACCGCAGGCTGCCCCTATCACACCGTTTGGCGGCGCTCCAACCGCCCCCAGGCTGGTGGCTTTGTTAGCCACTCATTCTTATATTAGCCTAACTGCGCGCACACTGTTCACTCTTCCCTTACCCACCTGATTGCGCGCCCACCTTCCTTTGCTTCACCTTCCACTTCTTCCTCGGCGCCTAAGATATCCACGAGACGCTCCTCGCTTTCTTCGCCTTCCACACCTTCAAATGTCACTTCAGGCGCGCCTTCTCCCAACTCCCAATCTTCCGATTCTTCACCTGGCAGCAAAGTAACCTCTACATCTTCTTCATCGCCGAACTCTTCGCTGGTTTCGCCTAACGCACCTTCTTCTTCAGCGCTCACTTCGGGCGCGCTTTCAAGCCCCACATTAATCTCCGCTTCAACATCTTCCTCAATTGCGGCTTCACCTTCAACCTCTTCGCGCTCAACTTCCCTATCTCCTTCAGGTTCTTCAACTTCTTCGGTTTCTTCGCGGCGCGCTGGTTCTGTGCTCACCCACTCCTCAGGCTCTTCATCAAACTCATCAAAATCAAGCGCGCTGTAGCGCTCGCGTGCCTCGCGCACCCACTCGTGGTCTTCACCGAGTTCCTGCGCGACCGCAGCGATGAACGCTTGAACGATGTGGTTATCCGCATCATCAGAAAAGCCTGGCGCAGGCACAGCAGTAATAACCGCAGGTATCTTCACATCGTAAAGTTCAACCCTACCATCATCGGTTATGCGCATCGGTGTAATGTAAGTATCCCTGCCTACACTCCAGATTACGAAGTTAGTGCCGATGGAAGAGACATACAATGAGCCATCATCTGGTGCCCATCCGCGCTTAATGATTTCGTTTTCAATGTGGCGCGCAATATCCACAACTGGCAAGAAGCCCTTGCGCAAAATCACAGGCGTGTTCCAGCCGATGAAGTTGGTTTCAATTACGGTTCCGTTGCTGAGCACAACCCACTCGGCGAGCACATCGCCTTTGTGAAGCGTTTGCAGCGCGCCAATAACCTTGAAACCAACCTCCGCTACCTTATCCTTAACTTCCTTACCACCTTGCTTAGCGCCATCAATAACAGCGACGGGTGTTTTGATTTTATCTGGCCCAACCCAGCGCACCTTGATTTCCTTAGGCTGCACAATATCGGAGATGTTATCCAAGCCGAGTTTGCGCGCAAGTTGTGTGCCAGCGATGATGCCCAAGCCAGGAATTTCGCCGCTCTTCTTGGTAACATCAGGGTAGAGTTTAACAAGCGCTGGGTGAATAGTGAACACACCGATTTGGCTCTTCTTGGGGATACCGAACTTAGCGCCGATAACGAATGGGAACTTCGGTGCTTCTGCTACGGTGGTTGTATCGGATGGCTCGCTCTCGCTCTTTACCAACTCTTCTTGTGCGCGCTGGGTTTCTTCAACTTCGGTATGCATGGCTTTTTGCATCTGCGATGCTACAACAAGCGCGGATTGCGTATACGCGAACTGTTGCGCGCTGGAAGCCGCCTTCGCGAGTTGCGCGGAGATGGGGACGGCAGTGTGCGCAGGCGCGTAGGATTCAGTGCCAATGAACACAGGCGATGATGCGAAATACTTGTTCAATTCAAATGTGGCATCGTAGGGGATGAGCGCGCCGATGCTCTCCAAACCTTTCAGAATTCTACCGTAGATGGAGCGCTGTGCGTTTGCGGAGTATAACTTCCTCACAGGAGTGTAACGGAACGCGCGATACGAATGGATTACCCACTCTGGGGTTGTTGGGAACAAGTAACCTACTGGGTCTGCGAATTTGTGAAGCGGGATGCCTTCAAATGCTTTGTGTGGTTTAAGTTTCGCTGTGGGCGCGGGTTCGTAACCGAAGCGGCTTGCGCGCTGCTCAAGTTCATTAACGAGTTTCGCGTATTCTTCTTCGGAAGAATCAATAACATCATCATACAAACCGCTAACCAGCATAGTGTAGTAATCTTGTATCGCCGATGCCCAACTCTTCAGCATGTTGTATACTTCTGGGTTATAGTTAGGCAATTGTGATGCAACATCTTCTGGCAGCAGCGCGTCAATAGGTGTGCCTGCGAACTCAACTTCAATGCCCATATCCAGCGCGCTTTTGACGAGCCGCGTGTAAACTTGCTTTGCAGAGTTCATATCGTAGAGTGAAAGGAATGTTTGCGGTTGCGTGCGCGCAAACTCAATGCCAGCGATGATGTAATCTTTGGTGAGCGGGAAGAAGTAGTTTACTGGGTCGGCGAACTCATCGTAATCAAGGTAGATTTCGGGTTTGATGATGTTACCGAGCGGTGATGGTGCGATGCCGAACCTGTTGGCGCGCTCATACAGGCGCTCAATATCGGATTTAGTGTAGCCGAGCCTGCGCCTTTCAAGCGAGCACTTCTCTAAGTCGCGAACGATGCTTTTCGCAGTAATTGTGCGCTCTTCCATACTTTCATCCCTCCGTTGCTCAATTTCATTGTTTCGCTCATGTGCAACAATCATACCTACATTGCGTTGCGCTTCTTTTTCAAAGCGCTCAATTGCTTCAATGAAACTTTTCACGAGCACTTCAATGACTCGCGTTCTCGGGTTCACCGCGCCAGCGAGTGGCGTGAGCGCGACATGCTCAAGTTCCGCTTTTTTGATGATGCGCACAAGCCTGCCGTTGACGATGGCGGTTTCGTAATCTGTAATCCAACCGCCAACAGATGCTTGCATAGGCACATTACCTTGCGATTTAAACAACTTTAGAAGGTGTAAAATTTCGGGGTAGTATGTGCCGCCGATATCCTCGGCTTTGAAGGTGATGTAGAGTTGCACGCTACCATCGGGGGCGCGCACCAACTGCCCATCAGTGGATGTTGCGATGTAGAAACTATCGGAGTGGCTTCTGCGGAGTTTCACTTTACCTTCTTTCGCGTCGCGCGCAAAATTTTCAAGCACGGCGACATCCATAACATCACCTTGCTTATCCAAGTTGTTATCCGATGCCAGCAAGGTGATATACACGCCGCGCTCATCTGATGAGTGTTGCACCTTCTGGAGAGTAAACGGCACGGTGGCTGTAAATGGAATGCGCCCAGCGTAAGTTTGCAAATCGTGCGCGCTCTCTAACCTTTCCATAACGCATCACCAAAATATTATTAGCCTGAAATTTCATGCAAAATGAGATAAAGCGCGCCCCAAAGGGGCAATGCTGTCTCGGGGGTGCACGAAATTTACGGCGCGGTTGGTGTGGGGTGTAACGGCTGATATAGGTTACTACGGTGATGTGCCGATATTGTAAACAATGAAGTGTAAAAGTGCTTGCCAGCGCCCAACAGGGTCGCCAGCATCGGCGCGCACGCGCAGTTTAACTGGCAGCACGCTGTTGGGGTGTATAACCGAACCAGGCACGCTCACGGTAACAAACTTTTGGTGGCACGCCTTCCACTCGCCAGCGGATAAATCGGGTAGCGTTGGCTCAAACGCTTCAAACCCATCAAGCACTGATGTTGGCGGTTGGTTCTCGTCAAGTGGTTCGGCGCGCACTTTCAAATCCAACCCGTAATCACCAGTGCTTTCTACTTTCACATAAAGAATCAAACCATCGCTATCGGGCGCGTATTCCGCACCAGAAACAGGCACAACTGCCACGCTGAAATACGCTGGGTTGCTCATGTCGCCATCATACGATACCTCATCGTATGGCACACCGTTGCTATCAATTCGTTTGTATACGCGCAAGGTTATAGCCATCGCGCTTTACACACCCCCTAAACTATCCAGTATTCCTTTAACGAGCAGTTTACTTAGGTAGTTAGCGAGCATGAGCGCAACTTTGCTGGTTTCCACGCCTATTTTGCGCGCAAAGTCTTTGATTTCCGCGCGCACTTCGTCTTTCGCGGCGTCGTCGCCATCGGCAGCGAGCACAGCGGAGAGTAGAGCATCAACAACTGAGTAGGCGATGATTTCGCATTTACGCTGCTGGTCTTCAGGTGCGATTTCGCGCTCTTTTTCTTCGGTGAATTCGCTTACATCGCTGGCAGGTTCTTCTTCAACTTCCGCTTCCGTTATGCGCGGCGCGCCAACCAACTCTTCTATCTCTTGCAGCAACTGCCTAATCAATCTCCTGATGCGCGCAGATTTGCCTTCGCTGATATCTTGCGCGGCTCCCATCATACCATCACTATAGGTCACATCGCCGCATTGGGCGCGCAACCCTTCCTTATCCTTTCTACACGCCTTCTCAATAACGCCTTCATCGGCGCGCTCTTCACCTTTCATATCGTTAATGATATCTGCAAGTTTATCAAGGAAACTAACGAACTCATCGCTGCTCATTTCGCCTTTAATGCGCGCTTCAACGATATCATCCACTGCGCCGCGCACCTTATCTACAAGTTCAACATCCCAACCGCCAGGCGCTATATCTTCTGGCGGCTCGTAAGTGTTGAAAATACTCTGCAACCTGCTGAGCGCATCTTCAACATCGGTGATTGGTTCAACTTCCCCTTCCGCAGGTTTAAGATTAAGCGCATCTTCAACATCGGCATCAAGTTTGATAATAAGGCGCGGCAGGTTGGCGGTTTTGTAGCGGTGGCGAAGTGTGTGGCGGATGGATGCGATGGAGTTTTCTTTGCGCTCGGGGGGGATGTCTGCGTTTTGCACGGCGCGCACCAAATGGTTGATATACAGCGCGAGTTCATCAACATCATCGCCGTAGGCATCAATGATGTTGAGCAGCGCGCGGTATACTGCGTTGGCCAACGCCTCCGCAGAGAGTTCGCGCAGGAAAGTGCCCACTTTGGTGTAATCGTCATCGGTGATTTCGCCGCCGCGCTTATCCTTGCGCACGATATCTGCGACCATGTTGAGCAGAATCTCAGGTGGCGCCGCGCTGCCTTCCTCCTCAAGGGTGAGCATGCGCATGGCATCGTTGAGTGCCTTCTCAAGCGCGCTTCTCACCAAATCAACCATTTCCGTTTCACTCCTTATGTTTGCTTACATACCGCTACCGCGCTATTCTTATTTTAGCCTTCTTTTCGCGCATGTGGCGAATTTTAGCGCTTATCGTTTTTATCGCGCTCGCGCAGTGCGCGCAACGCCTGCCGCAAAAGGTCAATCAACTCTTGCGCGCTCTGTGGGCTCAGTGACACAAACTCGGAATCGTAGTACCTGCCGAGCAGGCTATCCCACGCGCGGCGCAAACGCCCCCACAATGTGCGCGGATACGCGACGATGTTGTGCTGTGTGGCGACGGCGAACTCAACAAGGCGCAACTCGTAATCCACATACACAACGAGGTAGCACTCTGGGCATGTGGTTTCAATGAGAAACTTCATGTAATCATCACCTTCCCTGCGAAAAATCACGCGCAGCACCTCCTAACATCATATTTAGTGAGCGCATCAGGCGCGCATTCAGCAAATCCATATACTTCGCGAACGCTTCGTTCTCCACTTCAAGCAGTATTTGCGTTGCTTCTTGGGTTTCAAGCAGCGATTTGTCGCCCCACGGCTTCATTTTGGCGCGCCCCCAAGTTGGGCTGTAAACAGATATACCTCCAACTTTCTTGGGAGTTTTAACCCAGAAGATGTTCCAGTTGCGGTGTGTGGGGTCTGCCCAAGAAATGTAGCCGTATTCGTTATTGTTGTTATTCACAGCCATTGCGTAGGCGCGCCATGTTTTGTTGTTGTGTGTGACTTCTGTTATGAAGAAATACCAGTTATCTGCGCGCTCAAAGTGCCACGCTTGCGGCGCGATGTGTGCTGGGATGCGTTCAAAGAACGGCGGTATTGGCACTTGCTGCGCCGCTATGCTCTTCGGCAACATGTTGGGCGGCGCGCTTTGCCATACCTCATACTTCGCTTCGCTGTATAACTCCGTAATGCGCGGCGATGTAAGTTCCGCGAACGATGTGAATGTTTTGATAGTGAACAAAAAAAGCGCGCCGAATAACACGCCTGTGGTTACAACGAAAACAAGCAACACAATAACCACAACCTTCAACCACGCTGGCGCGCCCTGTGCGCTTTGTGCGTTTTTCGCGTTCTTCGCCATTTTACTTCACTCCTTTGCAGCGTGCTTGTTGCGCACTCACTACCATACAATTATGTGCAAGGCGCGCGCTGATGTCAACGGCGCGCTTCACTGGCTAAATTAACCTGTGGTGGTGAGAATATGCTTACTACCGTAGACCAAGTGCGGTTCTACATCGCAGCAATTGAGCGCGAGTTTCAACTCAGGTTAAATAAAGAACTCACGGATGAGGAGATTATCGCGCTTATTTGGCAGCAATCTGAAGTGTTTGATAGCAGGGCTCTAACTACATACACGCGCCGCGAGCGCAGGTTTCGCTTTGATGGCACAGACCAATTTGAGCAATCGCTACCAGCGTACCCTGTGAAGCGCTTGTATTGGCTGAAAGTTTACATTGGCACGGCTGGTTTGATGTGGGAGTTCCAAGATAGCAGAAACGAAATTGTTTACACAGATAAAGATTTGATTTTGCGACCGCCAGAACTCACAGCGCGCTCCGAACTCTACATTGATAGGGTATCTGGGCGCATGGTAGTGCCTATCTTCTGGATGTTCCTTGCGCCGCAAACCACCACCTACTTCCCTTACAGCACTTTCGGTGGTATCGTTTCGTATTTAGGTTACGCGAAGCGCTTTGTTGGTGGGCCGTTCACGCTTGAAGCGTACGGATTGTTTGGCTACCATGTTGAGGATGAGGAGCCTATTATGCGCCCGCCGTTTGATGTGCAACAAGCGGTGGCGAAGATGGTGGCTATTGAGTTGGCTAAGGTGGCGAGCACGGCGATGGGCGGGCTTTCTGGTTGGAGTTTAGGCGAGCGCAGTGAAAGTTACGCTGGCGGCGCGCCGTTCGCGTGGATTATTGAGCAGTGGCAAAAAGATGTGGATGCTGTTATTGCGCGCCACTACAACATGAGCGGTTTCACCATCTACGCTGGCAGCGGCGCAATAGATTAAAGGTGCACATGGGGATGCTGCGCGGCGCGCAACACCCCCAGCGCACCCTTTTTCTGCGCGCTCAGAATCTCATCAGCAACCCAACAACCCACGCATCCTTGATTTTCGTAATGTAAAGCCACTTATCCTCACCAACCTCGCGCAAGAACTTAGGCTTGTTTAGTAACATGCTGATAGCCCAACGGTTGAGCACGGGTTGCAACCTAAGCCACAGCAGATGCGAAACGCCGCGCAACAACCACTTGCTAATTTCCTTAAACGCATCATCAGGCGCTTTTTTTGAAAAGCCCGCGAGCGTTGAAACACCACACAAGCACATCAATAATAACCCCAACCACTTTATCGTTCAGCCACTTTTCCACCCAATTCGCTGCGCTCTCACCGAACACCTCCTTCACAACCGCAACGATTACTGGTTTCACCTCGTTCCAGCGCGCAAGAGCATCCTTTTTCTTTTGTTCGCCTGCTTTGGCGATGCCTTCGTAAACCGCCTCAACAACCATCACGATGAACGCCAGCACGGCGACAACGCCTTGCAAAATCTCAAGCATGCGCGTGAGAACGCTCATTTTACAACACCTCCTGCGTTGGTTTCGTGCGCGCTTACTATTATAGCACAGATTTGTTGAGAACGCACGGCGCGCAACACTTGACAAGCATACCATTACTGCCTATAATACATAGCAGAAAAAACCAAACGAAAGGAGTGTTTGTGCATGGCGCGCAACGAAATTTTAAAGTATTACGACAAGGTTTGCGAACTGGTGAAAGCACCACACAGAACCAACGAGGCGTCGTTTCACAGCGTTGTTCATTGGTTGATTGAAAGTATTGCGCGCAAAAGCGGTTGCGGCGCGCTTGAAATCATACACGAACCGCGCGCGCTTCCGTATTCGCCGTCGCGCTCGCATCCCCGTGCACACTCGCGCGAAACGGCGAGCAACGAAACAGATGGCGAAACGCTCGCTGTTGTTGGCCGCCCCGATTTCATAATCCTGCGCGGCTCTGTCATCACTGGCTACATTGAGGTTGAGGCACATAATGTGAGTTTGGATGCGCTGCGCGGGCACGCTAACGCACAAGTTGCGCGCTTCATTGAAAACCTTGATAATTTGCTATTAACAAACTGCTGGGATTTCCGCTTGTATCGCGGCGGGGTGGAGGTTTTGAGAGCAAGCCTTCCAGACCCCCGCGCGCCGCGCAAACCCGCAGATAAGGAAATTGAACTGCTGGAAACTTTGCTACAATCGTTCCTTACATGGGAGACAGGCACGATACGCAGCGAAGAGGAGTTGGCGAAACTGCTTGCGCGGCGCGCTCGCCAACTGCGCGAAATCGTGCTCGCGAGCCTGTGCGCGCACGATTGCACAAAACACGAACTGTGCGGCTTTCGCCAAACATTTAAAGAATCTCTCCTGCCCGATTTAGATAACCACACATTCGCTGATATATTCGCGCAAACCGTCACATACGGGCTCTTCGCTGCGCGCTGCGAAAAACAAGACGACTCGCAACCGTTCACGCGCAAAAACGCACTATCCTTCATCAAACAAAGGGATTTGGCATCGTTGCTTATGCGCTTCATCGGCGAGCGCGTTGATTTGTATTGCCCACAAATTGCGTGGATTCTTGACGACATCGCGCAACTGCTCAATAACACCGATGTGAACGCAGCCATGCAAAAATCCCAACAAGAATTCGGCAAAACAGACCCAGTGTTGCACTTCTACGAAACCTTCCTCGCAAACTACGACCCAACCCTGCGCGAAATACGCGGCGTTTACTACACCCCAGAGCAAGTGGTGGATTTCATCGTGCGCTCCGTTGATGCGCTACTCAAGCGCTGCTTTGGTATGGAAGACGGTTTGGCTGACGGGCGCGCGTTTGTGCTTGACCCCGCGTGCGGTACAGGCACATTCCTCGCGCGCATCATCAAACTCGTGTATGATACCGTGTGCGCGCGACGAGGAAAAGGCGCATGGCACGGCTATGTGCGCGACGAGTTGTTACCGCGCCTGTTCGGTATTGAATTGCTCGTTGCACCTTTCATCATTGCGCACATCAAACTATCTTACTTGCTGCGCGCCACAGGATATAAATTCAAGCAGGATGAGCGCATAGGCGTGTACCTTGCCAACACGCTGGATTTCAGCGAAAACTGGCGATACACATCCGATACACACCCCTTCATAAGGGAAGCGGAAGCAGCAGCCAAAGTGAAGAAGGAAAAACCTATCTTGGTGGTGATAGGCAACCCGCCCTACTCAATGGAATCTGCGAACAAAAACTACATCGTGGAGAACGGCAAGCGGCGGCTCACCTTCATCGGCGAGTTGATTGAAGATTACAAGTTCGTAGATGGGCAGCCTATAAACGAGCGCCACACAAGACCGTTGCAGGATGATTATG
>Ga0209080_1000336_pt1 | contig 32906 bp, 29 predicted proteins | sample JNZ110809AmetaG_FD_184123 | JGI IMG/M metagenome (GOLD analysis project Ga0209080, IMG submission 184123) | Hot spring microbial communities from Jinze hot spring, China to study Microbial Dark Matter (Phase II) - JNZ 110809A (SPAdes) (version 3) ...
TAGCCCCTCCTATTCTTTACTACTCTAGGGGTATTCTTTCAAATCGTATAGTTTTGCTTGAATTCTACATCTCCCAACATACCTTAACTCTCCGCTACTAATCAAATCGGAGAAGAATGTGGTTTTCTCCAGAGTCCTATAGAAAAATTTTGTCGACTTTTTCCTTCAAGCCGATCACTCATAGGATACTCATGCATCCTCAAATAATCGGATAAGTATTCGTAACCCATCTTCGACAAATATTCAATTATAGGTTTGGACTTATAAAATGGTTTTAAGTAGTAGTCGAACATGGCTTTAAGACCGGGAAAAGCGCTAAGACTATATTAAAGGTTTTCTAGACTCGCTTAGAAAATTTAGCGGGCTCTGTGGGATTTGAACCTAGGACTACCGGCTTAGAGGAAAGCTAAATATGAGGGTTAACTTACTCTAGGCAGGGGGTTTACGTTGCCTTTAACCGGCGTTCAGCTTAAGGTTGCTGAGGCTAAGGCTAGGGATGTAGGTAGGGGTATTGTAAGGATACCGATGAGGGTTATGAGGAAGCTAGGTGTAAGCTCAGGGGACTTCGTACTTATTACCGGTAGTAAAACGACTATAGCTGTCGCTTGGCCGGCCTACCATGAGGATGAGGGTGAAGAGCTAATAAGGATGGATGGCCTCGTAAGGCATAACGCTGGTACCTCGCTTGGTAGCACCGTAACGGTGGAGAAGGGTGAGGCTAAACGGGCTTTAAGGGTTATCTTCGCCCCTTCAGAGCCTATTAGGGTTAGCCCCGACTTCGCGGACTACGTTAAGGCTCAGTTAACGGGTAAGCCTATCGTAAGGGGGGATACTGTTCAAGTCCCGGTTCTAGGGGCTTCCCTACGTTTAGTGGTAGCAGCTACAACACCGGCGGCCCCGGTCTTCATATCTGAGGAGACGCAGGTAACGGTTAAGGAGGAGCCGGTTAAGGAGCTTGAAGTAGCTGTTGGTAGGGTTACCTATGAGGATATAGGCGATTTGGAGGAGGCTAAGACGAAGATTAGGGAGATGGTGGAGCTCCCCTTAAAACATCCTGAGCTCTTTAAACATTTAGGGATAGACCCCCCTAAAGGAGTATTACTCCACGGTCCTCCAGGCTGCGGTAAAACGCTTCTAGCTAAAGCGGTGGCTAATGAGTCTGGAGCTCACTTCATAACGATTAACGGCCCCGAGATTATGAGTAAGTTTTACGGTGAATCTGAAGCTAGGCTTAGGGAGGTGTTTAAGGAGGCTGAAGGGAACGCGCCGAGCATTATATTCATAGACGAGGTTGACGCTATAGCCCCTAAACGGGAAGAGGTAACAGGCGAGGTTGAAAGACGCGTAGTTTCACAGCTCCTAACCCTTATGGACGGCCTTAAAGGGAGAGGTCAAGTAGTAGTTATAGGTGCTACTAACCGTCCTGATGCTGTTGACCCCGCGCTTAGAAGGCCTGGTAGGTTTGATAGGGAGATAAGCATCGGTATACCTGATAAGCCTGCTAGACGCGAAATACTACAGGTACACGTTAGAGGTATGCCTCTAGCTGAAGACGTAAACCTAGACGAACTAACGGAGGTAACCCATGGGTTTACCGGTGCGGATTTAGCCGCTTTATGCCGTGAGGCAGCTATGAGGGCTCTACGTAGGTTCCTACCGCAGATAGATTTAGAGAAGGAAACCGTACCCGGCGAGGTTTTACAGAAGCTTAAGGTAACTAGAGCCGATTTTAACGAGGCCTTGAAGGACGTAATACCTTCAACCCTACGCGAAGTATACGTAGAGGTACCCGAGGTTAAGTGGAGCGATATAGGAGGCTTGGAGGACGTTAAATCGAAGCTCCGCGAAATGGTTGAATGGCCCCTAAAGCATCCGGAGCTTTTTGAGCAGATGGGTATAACACCTCCTAAAGGCATACTACTATACGGCCCTCCAGGTACTGGTAAAACCCTTCTAGCTAAAGCGGTAGCGACGGAGAGTGGAGCTAACTTTATAAGCGTTAAGGGCCCCGAGGTACTTAGTAAGTGGGTAGGTGAATCCGAGCGGGCCATAAGGGAGATATTTAAGAAGGCGAGGCAGAGCGCGCCATGCGTAGTCTTCTTCGACGAGGTTGACGCTATAGCTCCTAGGCGGGGCGCTAGGTTCGATTCAGGGGTAACCGAGCGTATAGTTAACCAGCTACTAACTGAGATGGACGGTATCGTAGCTTTAAGGAAGGTGGTGGTAATGGCGGCTACTAATAGGCCCGACATACTTGATACGGCGCTACTTAGGCCAGGTAGGTTTGACCGTATAGTCTACGTACCGCCGCCCGACGTTAAAGCTAGGCTTGAAATACTGAAGGTCCATACTAGGAGTATGCCTCTAGCTGAAGACGTAGACCTTCAGAAGATAGCTGAGAAAACCGAGTATTATACGGGTGCCGACCTAGAGGCTTTATGTAGGGAGGCAGCTATGACCGCGCTTAGGGAGGACTTTAAGCCTAAGAAGGTCTCTATGAAGCATTTCGAGGAAGCGTTAAAACTAGTTCCACCCGGTTTAACACCTGAAGACGTTAAAGCCTACGAGGAGATATCGAAGACCTTCAAGAAGATACTAGGATAATTTAAAGGCTTCAACCCCAAACCAGTTCCCCTCCATAGCTTAATGGAAAGCTACGTTTAAATATCGCCAACCTTCTCTAAAAGAGCGGTGAAAGATGAAGGAAGTTAAGGTAGAAGTAATAGGTACTGAGCCGGCTTGTATGCGATGTCAAGCAGCTAGGAAGGCTGTGGATAAAGCCGTTGAGAAGCTTAGGAAGCTAGGGGTAGTAGTGAAGGTTGAGAAGGTTAACATAATGTCGAAGGAAACGGTACAGAAGTACGGCGTCCTAGTTTCACCCGCGATCGCGGTGAACGGCGCCGTTAAAATCATGGGGCGGGTTCCAAGTTCGGAGGAAGTCGAGAAACTATTGATGGAAGCAGCTAAATGAAGGCCTAGACCTATGGGGGAAAGGGTCAAGAGAAGTATTCGATCCGGCTTAATCCTATCCTTCATAACGGTCGTCGTAGGGCTTTTAATCCATAGCCGTATACAAGCGTATTCGCTTGCTCCTACCTCCACGCCCATTGAGCTACGCGGCTATCCATTGTGGGCTATCCCGTTAGTTTATCTTTACGACTATTTCAGTCATGGAACAATATGTTTACTCTTCGCTTTCACCGTTGCAGGCTTAATCTACGAGTTTGCGCCGAAGGAAGTAATTACAAGATACATGGGGAGTAGTAAAGCGGTAGGCTATGGGCTTGCCCTCGGAATGGCGCCATTCTTAACGGTTTGCTCATGCACGATGGTTCCGATTTTCGGAGGAATCGTATACACGGGGGCCGGGGTAGGACCAGCGATAAGCTTCCTCTTAATGGCTCCGGCTTCCAACATCCTAGCGATCCTGCTTACGGGCGAGCTTATTTCATGGGAGGTCGCCTTAGTTAGAATAGTAGCTTCTATCGCTGTGGCTTTAACCGCCGGTATAGTGGTATCTAGAACTTTATGGGGGAGGGCTATCGAGAAGGAGTATCAAGTAGACAGCGTTACTTCGACGGTTAAGGTTGAGGTCGTTAAGCCTCCGCTGGATGAGAGGCTTTGGGCCGCGTTAAAGTTTGGAGGCTACCTAGCGAAGCAGATACTACCCTACTTCATATTAGGGTTGATCGTAGTGAGCTACATTGAAGCATTCCTCCCCGAAGAGATAATAAGGAGGTATTTGACGGGTGTGAACGGCGTCCTACTAGCCTCAGTAATAGGTGGACCCCTCTATACGCCTACGCTTGTAGAAGTAGTCCTAGGAAGAGGGTTATGGGTTAGGGAGGGCGTAATACTTTCGAAGGGCGCCTTACTCAGCTGGCTTATGGGTCAACCATACGATTTCGCTAACGCTTTAGCCGTTCAAAAAATAGTTGGATGGAAGGTAGTCGCTACGTACTTTATTATCGCGTTAATCGGAAGTATAAGCTTCGGATTGCTATACGGCGCTTTAAGCGGGTCGCTGTAAGGCCGCATGGAGATACTCTAAGCAAGGCTTATAATCTTAGTAACTCAAAGATTCTTAGTGATACCTTTAAGTCTTAGCAGAGTCTCTAAGAACTTATCGCAAAACCCTCAGTAGACGGTTAACTAGGCGACTTGAGCGATGGATTTTTGCAATGAGTTCTAAGAAATGGTGTTCTTTTCATATCCGAGAGGTTCCAAGCCATTTTTCATTGACTACAACAAACAAAAGTCGCCATTAAAGTTTTAATTAGTGCGTGGTTTGATATAGGAGAGTGATACATGCATCCCCGTTATGAGAGCGACCGCTACCTGTTAATGTTGGTTTGGAGTTATATGGTGAGAAGAGCGTTACGGGGAAGGCTTAAATAGCTTCGCGGCTAGGTTCTAGTCAAAGTGAAGGTATGGATGGGCCTGCCAACAGGATTAAGAAGGTGAAGGCTTTAGCGCTTTTATCCGGAGGTTTAGATAGCGTTTTAGCTGTTAAGTTAATGTTGGAACAAGGGATTGATGTTGAGGCTGTAAGCTTCGAGACGCCCTTCTACACGGTTTATAACGCCTACCGGGTGGCGGAGAGGTTCGGCATACGGTTAAAGGTTTTCAAGCTTGGGCTTGATTATTTAAGGGTTGTAAGGAGGCCGAAGTACGGCTACGGGAAGGGGATGAACCCCTGCATCGACTGTAGGATATTCATGCTTAAAAAGGCGAAGGAGTACGCCGAGGAGATAGGGGCGTCCTTCATTTTCACCGGCGAAGTCCTAGATGAGAGGCCGATGTCCCAGCGTAGAAGGATGCTAGAGATCATAGAGGAGGAGACGGGCTTAAAGGGTAAAGTCCTAAGGCCGCTATCAGCGAAGCTGCTTCCGGAGACGGAGGCCGAGATGAAGGGCTGGGTTGACAGGTCGAAGCTCCTAGATATAAGGGGGCGATCCCGTAAAAGGCAGATCGAACTAGCTAAAAAGTTCGGGATAGACGATTACCCGAGCCCAGCTGGAGGCTGCCTACTAACGTATAAGGAGTACGCGAATAAGCTTAGAGACCTATTCAACCATAAAAAGAGGGTTTCCCTTAGAGACATACAACTATTAAGGGTGGGAAGACATTTTAGGTTCGGGGAGAATAAGATAATCGTCGGAAGGAATGAACAGGAGAATAAGGCTTTACTCGCCCTAAAGGCTAAAGGCGACTACTACTTTGAAGCCCAAGGATGTGGGAGCCCGATAACGTTACTACAGGGGCCTAAGACTGAGGAGGCGATAGTAAAAGCCGCGCAGTTAACAGCCTACTACTCGGATCAAAAGGTGGGGAAGGTCCAAGTGAAGTTCGGTAGGGTGAAGCTTGAGAAGCAGATAGCCGTCGACATTCCGAGTAAGGAGGAAGTGGAGAAGCTGAGGATTATCTAGCCGCCGCGTGCGAAACCGTTAAGCTTGCCGCGCTTCAATTGATCCGTGGCGTTTATCCAGTACGCTTTATAGGTAGCTAAGGATGGTTTTAAGTAGGGGGAGACGTGATCCGAAGCATTATCCCTTTAGCCTTCGATAGTTTCGGCACCCGTTCAATGTCGGTCTTCGTAGAAACAGACGACCTGAAAATCCTAATAGACCCCGGGGTTTCCCTAGCGCCTCTTCGTTACGGGTTGGAGCCGCATCCGTTAGAGTGGCAGAGGCTTAATGAGGCTTGGGAGGATATTAAGAGGTATGCGGAGGAGGCGGACGTCTTAATCGTTACGCATTACCACTACGACCACCACGATCCCGATGCCCCAGAGCTATATGAGGGGAAAACGGTCTTCGTAAAGCATCCGACGGAGAACATAAACCTAAGTCAGAGGGGGAGGGCAGCCTTCTTCCTGGAGGCTATAAGGGGGAGGCCTAAGAGGCTTGAAATCGCCGATGCTAAAGGATTCCAGCTAGGCAAAACTAGTATAAGTTTTTCGAGGCCCCTTTGCCATGGAGTGAACCCACGCCTCGGATACGTAGTAGGGGTAAGCGTTAAAAGCGGTAATGAAGGGTTCCTTCATACCTCGGACGTTGAAGGTCCACCCTTAGAGGAACAGGTACGCTTTATCCTCGAAGAGAAGCCGGATGTACTCTTCGTCGACGGGCCGATGACCTATATGCTTGGCTTCCGTTACTCCTTCAAAAGCTTGGAGTCTTCAAACGCCAACCTGGTTAAAGCCGTAAAGGAGGTGGTGCCTCACACCTTAGTCTTAGACCACCACCTTTTAAGGGATTTGAACTACAAGTTGAGGATGAAACCGGTTTATGAGGCGGCGGAAAGCCTCGGAGTGAAGGTTGTTACGGCCGCTGAGTTCTATGGGAGGAAGGTGGAGATGCTTGAGGCCTTAAGGAAGGAGCTTTACACGAGATATGGTGAAGCCGGGTTTAAGGTGGAGAAGCGTGCCTTAAGGGGGGATTGATTAGTAGGTTTATCGCTTCGTTATCAGCGGTTTTATTCTACGTGGAGAGGTGGCGGAATTGAAGATCGCGGTGGTAGGCGCTGGAGCGATGGGAAGCCTCTTCGGCTGCCTCCTTAAGGAGGCTGGGGAGGACGTAACGCTGGTTGACGTATGGAAGGAGCATGTGGAAGCCGTTAATAAGCGGGGGTTAAGGGTGTATGGCGTTAGCGGCGAGCACGTTGTAAGGGTGAAGGCTACAACAAACCATTCCGAGGTTGGCCATGTAGACCTACTTATCCTCTTCGTTAAGGCCTATGATACTGAACGGGCCATTAGGGACTCCATGCCGATGATAGCGGAGGAGACCGTTATTCTAACCTGTCAAAACGGCTTAGGGAACGTGGAGAAGATCGGTGGGTTAGTCAGCCTTAAACACGTTATAGCTGGTAGTACGATGCAGGGCGCAACAATGGTTAAGCCCGGTGAGGTTTTTCACGCTGGAAGGGGGCCGACGTACATCGGGGAGTTGAATGGGGAGGTAAGTCCACGGGTTAAGAACGTCGTAAGGGTTTTAAACGATGCGGGGATAGAGGCGAAGGTCAGTAGAAACATAAACGGGGTTATCTGGGGGAAGACCATTATAAACGCTGGTTTAAACGCGTTCGGAGCCTTAACGCGGATGAGGAACGGAGAACTACTACTAGTACCGGAGCTCGTCGAAATGATGTCACAATGCGTCCGCGAAGGCGTCGAAGTAGCGAAGGCGTTAAGGGTTAAACTTGAAATGGAGGATCCTGTAAAAACCCTGATCGATGTATGTAAGGCTACGGCGGAGAATAAGAACTCGATGCTTCAAGATATTGAAAAAGGTAGAAGAACTGAGGTAGAAGCTATAAACGGCGCGATCGTAAGGTATGGTGAAAAAGTCGGAGTACCTACACCGATTAACAGCTTATTAACAGCCTTAATTAAGGGGCTTGAAACATCAATTACCGGAAGGACTAGGGTTTAGGAGGTGGATTTAAGTGGAGAAGGTAACGATACCCAAGTTGATGAGGATGAAAAAGGAAGGCGAAAAAATAGTGATGGTGACCGCCTACGACTATCCGACGGCCGTACTAGCCGATCAAGCCGGTGTCGATGTAATTCTCGTCGGGGACTCCGTAGGAATGGTCATGCTCGGCTATCCAAGTACCCTACCGGTAACGATGGATGAGGTGCTTCATCACGCTAAGGCGGTAGTTAGGGGGGTTAAGAGGGCCTTAGTTATCGGAGATATGCCCTTCATGTCCTATAACGCGAGCGTCGAAGAAGCCATTAGGAACGCTGGCACCTTCCTAAAGGCGGGTTGCGACGCTGTTAAACTTGAAGGCGGCTCGGAAATGGAGAAAACGGTTAAAGCGATCGTGGACGCAGGGATCCCGGTGATGGGACATATAGGCTTAACCCCTCAAAGGTTCGCCCTCCTCGGAGGTTATAAGGTACAGGGGAGGGACGCTGCTTCAGCGAAGAAGGTTATCGAGGACGCGGAGGCCCTAGAGAAGGCGGGGGCCTTCGCAGTACTACTAGAGCTTACTACGAGCGAGGTAGCTAAGATCATCACGGAGGAGTTAACCATCCCAACCATAGGTATCGGGTCTGGAGCCTACTGCGACGGGCAGGTTCTAGTAATAACCGATCTCCTCGGCTTAACCATGTGGACGCCTACACCTAAATTCGCTAAACAATACGTTAATTTAAGCGAAGTTATTTCAAACGCGTTAAAGGCCTACGTGAACGACGTTCGAACAGGAAGGTTCCCGACGGATGAACACAGCTACTACATGGTTCAAGGAGAGTTTGAAAAACTTAAAAGCCTCCGCCAAGCTTAAAGCCTGCATACCTCCATCTTCAGCGCTGAGCATACTTATGCTTTTTTGAGCGGGTAGAAGCCTACTTTATTTAAGGCATCCGCCTTAGCTAATCAACTGGGAAAAAGAAAATGTTAGCTATGTACGGCTTCAAATCAGCCCAAACGTTACCGCGATGAACCAGATGGCGAGGTATGTATAAATAGCCGTTATCACTACGCCTATTACGAGCCAGTAGGGAGCAGGCCTAATCCACTTTACATACTTTGGTAGCTTATAGTAGTTAACGTAGAGCATGACTATGTGCATAACCGGCCAGGCTAAGAAGTTTAGTACGCCGCCCCATATTATGAGGGGGCCGGGTGCTACGAGTAGTAGGGTAATAGCGGTCCATACTGCGAAGAACCCGACTAGCACGTAGTACCACCAAGTATAAGGCTTCGCCCTTAACCTTTTGAAGGTGGTATGGAAGAAGTCGGTATACAACCTCGGTACGAAGTCCAGTATGACGATGTACGTGTCCACTATAAGGGCGGCGGAAACAGCGAGGAAAAGCGTAAAGCCTACGGGCCCCCAAACCTTACCCCAGAAGTGGGCTTGCTCAACGCATATCCTATAGCCAGTCGGCCAAACCCCCATCGGGTGTAGGATGGCGTAAGCTAGGAAAGCCATTAATATCGTCGTAAATAGGTTAATGCAAACCCCCCAAGTATTATTGGCCGTTATAACCTTCATCCAGCCCCGGTATCTAAGGTGGTTCTCCTCGGTGTCATTAGGGATATACCCGGTTGCCGGGATAGCCTCAGGCTTACCCGTGATCGGGCTCTTTAGCCGCGGTACGTACGCCGCCATGCCGGCGCCTACCCCCCTAACCCAGGTTGAATAGGTTAACTGCCAAAAACCTCCAAGGCCGAGGTAGGCAATACTAGTTATAAGGGTGGCTGAATCTGCTGGGCTCCAGTTCGACGGCATTGGATGGTAGGTTACCAGCCCGCTTAGAAACGCTGGCCACGCCCCGATAACGGCTGGATGGAAAGACACTATGAGGACGCCTACAACGCCTATGACGATGCTTACCAGCATTACCTTTTCAACTATCCAGTGGACCGTCCTTGAAAGGGTTAAAGCCGCCACGGATAACACTATCGATAGAATCGACCAGAAGATTGTTTGATCCTTCGCGGTCCAGCCCGGAGGGAAATTTGTTAACGCCGCTAACGCTGTTCCACCAGCTCCCGCGTATCCACCCCACCAAGCCAAAGTTATAACGGCGAAGGCCCAAAAGATTATTGAGAAGGCTCTACTAATCCTAGTATAAACAGTCCATACGGATTCCCCGGTAACCACTACGTACCGAGCTAACTCTTGGTTTATCCACCACTGCATAAGGCCCGCTGGAATCATTAGCCAGACGAAGGCGAGCCCATACTTAGCGGTGAGGTAAGGCCACCAGATCAGCTCCCCGCTACCGAAGCCGAAGGAAGCTAAAACCATCAGTGGGCCGAGGAGAGCGAGAATCCTTGGAGCCGCCGGTAAGTCCCTTACCTTATAAGGTTCAATACTTCCGAAGGGGACTTCCTTAAAGCTTCCCTCTCCCAATTTTCCACCAACCGTTAACGATTGGGTTTACATGAAGCTAACGGTAAATAAACCTTTCGATTACGGTAACGGACGCAGCTGCTTAAAATGTAGGTTTTCGCGTTCCTCTACGCCTAGTGTTACGGTTTAGTTGAACGCTTAAGGGTTGCCGCATCTGGAAATATCTAAATACGCGTAAAGGAGGGCGGGTAATGGATGGCCGCTTTTAAAAAGCTTTTTGAGCCGATCTCGATCGGGAACATGGAGCTTAAGAATAGGATAGTTATGAACCCCATGTCCGTCAACTACGCGTCTAGGGACGGCTTCGTAACTGACGCTATGATAAGCTACTTAGTGGAGCGGGCTAAGGGTGGTGTAGGCCTTATACAGGTGGAAAACGCAGCGATTGATCCTTACGGGCGCACCGTTTTTAACCACTTTATATATGACGATAAGTTTATCCCCGGGCTACGGAAGCTGGTAAACGCGGTACACGCCCACGGCGCAAAGATTTCTCAACAACTTTCTCACGCAGGGAGAAGAGCGAGGCCGGAGATAACCGGAGTACAACCGGTATCAGCTTCACCTATCCCCCACCCCGGCGTGGACGTGGTTCCTCGGGAGCTTACGATCGATGAAATTCACGAGTTTGAGGATAAGTTTGCCATGGCGGCAAGTAGGGCTAAAACAGCTGGTTTTGACGCCGTGGAGTTTCATTGTGCCCACCTTTACCTAATAAACGACTTTCTTTCTCCTTTAGCGAACGCGCGTACCGATGAATATGGAGGGGGTCTCGAGGGGAGAACGAGGTTCATACGGGAAATCATAAGGAAGACTAAGGAAAAGGTGGGAGAAGACTACCCGGTCATATGTAGGATTAGCGCCGACGAATACGCGGAGGGCGGGCTTACACTAAATGACACCATTAAAATTGCGCAGAAAATGGTAGAAGCAGGGGCGGACGCCATCGATGTTTCCGCTGGCGCCGGGATGCCTGTTTCAACCACCTATAAGCGTTTTATGTCGTCCATTCCACCTATGTACTTCCCAAGGGGTTGCTTAGTACACCTAGCAGAAGGCATTAAGAAAGCGGTAAACGTACCGGTTATCGCTGTTGGCAGGATTAATAACCCCGAGCTAGCTGAGAGGATTTTAGAAGAGGGGAAGGCGGACCTAATAGGGTTAGGTAGGGAACTGCTTGCGGATCCGGAGTTTCCTAGGAAAGCTGCTGAAGGAAGGGTTGACGACATCAGGATGTGTACTGGATGTAACGTATGCATTGACAGGGTATTATATAGACTGTTGGATGCTAGATGCTCCATAAACGCCGCTCTAGGTAGGGAGGAACAGTTTACGATTAAGCCCGCCGGGTTCGCTAAAAAGGTTCTTATAGTTGGCGGAGGCCCGGCGGGCATGGAGGCAGCTAGAGTAGCCGCTCTTAGAGGGCATGACGTAACCTTATATGAACGGGATAATAAGTTAGGCGGGCAGATGTGGTTAGCAGCTAAACCGCCCGGCAAGGGTGAATGGCTAACCACGATAGAATACCTCTCGAACCAAGTTAGGAAGTTAGGCGTAAAAATCGAGTTGGGAAAAGAGGTTACACCGGAGTTGGTGCAGGAATTAAGGCCTGACGTAGTGATTATTGCTACTGGAGCGAAGCCATTAATACCGAACATCCCCGGGGTTAAAGGAGGAAACGTTGTAACGGCAGACGATGTATTGAGGGAAAAAGTAGCAGTCGGGGAAAAGGTTGTTATAGTTGGAGGGGGAGTGGTAGGCGTAGAAACAGCAGATTATCTACTAGAAAAGGGTAAAAGGGTAGTGGTGGTGGAGAAGCTAAAGACCGTGGCCTCCGACATGGTGGAACCCAACAGGACGTACATCCTGATGAAACTCCGAGAAAACGGTGTAGAAATACTGACCGAAACAAGGGTGGAGGAGATAACGGAAAGAGGAGTAGTCGTCTATGGGAAAGGGGGGAGAAGGACCTTTGAAGCAGACACCGTGGTATTAGCCGTAGGTAGGGAACCAAACAACGAACTTATACGCGCTCTTAGGTTCGTCGTTCCGGAACTCTACGCGGTAGGAGACTGCCTAATACCGAGAAAGATAGAAGATGCGATACGCGACGGCTTCATAACGGCCAACTTCATGATATAGCCATAAAATCGGATGCGACAAGCGGAAATACTTGGTCTGCAGCTACCTCTCCATATTTGATGGGCACGCTCTACCCCCCTAAGGTGGTTTAGCTCTTTTCAAGGTGGTTATGTAAAGAGCTAAATCGGGCCATATTCTTCGGCGTTACTAAAGAATCTTTATTCCTTCCTTTTCTACAACCTTTATCCACCTTGATTCTTTATAGGCCTTAAGGTCCTTCTTAGGTATGAGGTGTAGTTCCACCCTTGGCAGTTGGATGTCCTTCATTAAGCCCTTGTAAACCTCGTCTTCACTGCTTTTTTCATCGTTAAAAACTATTAGGAGATCTATGTCGCTTGCCGTGGTGTAGTTTCCCTTAGCGTAAGAGCCGAAAATTATCACGCTCTCTAAACCAAGTTTTTCACGGAGCTCCATGACGCACCTACTAACCTCTTTTACGACCGCTTCTCTGTTAAATTTTGGAAAGGATATCTTTACAGAATTTGAATATTTTTTCGGCGTATTCAATTAAACGTTCAGCCTCCTTTTTTGTATACCTTCTTCTAGGGGAGGATGAAGGATGAGCGTTAGGGTACCTAGTTGGGATATACGCTTTATCCAGCTCTAAAGCATAATCCAGTAGTTCTTCGCCTACTTCAATCCTACCCCGTAAACCTAGAAGAAGATCGTAAACGGAGTGCCCCCATGCTTCAGCTCCTAATTTCTGGAGCACCGCCTTCACGGCCTTCTCCGCAGACTGTTGAGCCGAGAAACAAGCCCACTCGTAAAAACCCGACCTTAAATCGTTTTTAGCATGCTCTAAATCACCCTCAGCCTGATCAAGCCAATCCCTACTCCTTTCAACCATAAAGGTCAATAGAACAAACCTTAATTAACTATTTAAACGTATTTAAGGCGTGCGTTCACACCGTTGATCGTTAAGCGGGCGACCCTTAAGCCTCATAGGGGAATTGGGGCCGGGGTACAGGTAGGTTAATAAGGGTTTTAAGGTTTTATGTAGTCCTCGAAACTTCATTGATCGTCCTTGCAACCTCAGCTTAGGGCTTCCTCGACATTACCTTTACGGTTTGCCTTCCACCGATTGAAGCATTTAGAAGCCTCTTCTCAAGGAGAAGGTCAGCTTACTTACTTTAGCCTTTAGGTACTTGGTTAAAGCGTAGATCACCGTTCTAACCACTTCACGGTTACCCTTTAACGTCTGCTTAACTAGGTAGGATGGCCTAAGGTAGAAGGATAGGTAGGCTTTAGCCCATTGTTTCCTCATTTCCTCCATTGTGAAGCCCGGGGCCTCGTAGACCGGGTTAATCAGGTTGTAGTGCTCCCAATCCTTAACCTTTAACCGCTCTTTAACCTCTTCGTAGAAGTCGCTTCCGATAAAGGGGGTCGCTATTGAAAAGTGGGCTGCGTCAGCCTCCACCTCTTTAAGCAGGTTTAAGGTCTGCTTAATGGTTTCACGGGTTTCACCTGGCCAGAAGAGCATGACGGAGGCTATGGTGTTTACGCCTACCTCCCTACATAGTTTAAAGGCCCTTTTAATCTGTTCAACTTGGATGTTCTTCCTCATAGAGTTCAAGATGGTTTGGGAGGCTGATTCGAAGCCGAAGTATATCCAGTAGCATCCAGCTTTACGCATTTCCATCAGCGTCTCCCTATCAACCATGTCCACCCTGGTTTCACATCCCCATACGAGGTTTAAGCGGTGTTCCCTAATCGCTCTACAAAGCGCTTTAACCCTCTTCCTGTTGATGGTGAAAAGGTCGTCGACGAACGATAAAAACCTAGCCTTAAACCGATGGACGAGGTACTCCAGTTCTTCAACCACGTTCTTAACGCTACGAACCCTATACCTCCTCCTATTCATCTTCCAAGCCACGCAGAACTTACAGTTAAAGGGGCAGCCTCGGCTGGTTAATACGGTGAAGGTGGGCTCCTTAGCCCCGAAGCTACGGTAGTTTTGAACCGGGAGTAAATGGTAGGCCGGGAAGGGTAGGGAGTCGAGATCCTCTATTAACTCGCGTTCCTCATTCCTCACCACGCCCTTCCCACCCCTATAAGTAACGCCTTTAACGCCTTCAAACCCTTCACCCCTAACGAAGCGTTGAACCAGCTCTAAAGCCGTGAGTTCACCTTCACCTCTAACAACCACGTCCACCTCGGGCATGCTTATTAACACATGCTCATCAGCGAACGTCGGATGAGGCCCTCCAACCATTAGGAGTACGTCGGGGAAGAGCTGCTTAACCCAATGCGCTATTAAGGCTGCGGGCTTCACTGTCAACGAGGACATCGTAACGCCGAAGACGTCGGCCTTCTTCGAAGCTAAAATGCTTCTAGCCTGGCTTAAACTTAAACCTAGAGCCGGAAAATCGAGAATTTCAACCTTCAAACCGTGAACCTCGAGATAGGAGGCCACGTAGGCAAGCCCCAAGGGCGGCGATAAAAGCTCGTGGGAAGGCGATCCGCTAGGTAACGGAGGGTTAATAAGTAGTACTTTCATCGTTTAAAGAAAGTTAAAGCTAGATAAATTTCTTCATCGCCGACTTTAAGGCGGAACCCATTAAGGAGCACATCGCCAAGCAAAACCGGAGTGGAAGCGGAGAGGGAGGACTGTCAACGCCTTCACGAGCTATCCAACCTTTACGGGCGGGGTCGACCGTAAAGGCAACATATTTAAAGCCTTAGGGCTTTTCATGACTGTGATGTTGAAGGTTGAGTTGTTCGGCTTAAGGCTTCCGGAAATACGCCCGGGTGACGATCTAGTTGGGATGATTTTAAGGGCTGCTAGCAGTGAAGCAATCGAGCTATGCGACTACGATGTATTGGTGATAACCAGTAAAGTTCTATCTAAGGCTCTCGGCCTTCTAGTTAACATTGAGGGTGTTAAGCCTTCTAGGAAAGCATATAAGATTGCGCGTAAAGCTAACTCCGACCCAAGGTTCATCGAATTACTCCTCCGCGAAAGCGATAATGTTGTTGTAGCGGTACCGTTTAAAAGGATCGTTGAGGAGGGGATCGTAGACATAGGCTTCCTCTCTAAAAGGCCCTCTGAAGCCATGAAGGCTTTAGGGTTTTACCCAACGGTCTTCATCACCGTCAGGGATGGGATGCTATGGAGCGAATCGGGAATAGATACGTCGAACCATCCTAGCGGGGTATACTCCATCCCTCCGAGAAACCTTGATAGTATCGCTAGGCAGATCTCCGAAGAAATATGTAGGAGGACCGGTAAAAGGGTTGCAGTCGTAATCTCCGATACGGAGCTCTTCCCATGGGGGGCCATGGACGTCGCGAGAGGATCCTATGGGGTAGAACCTATGAAGAGGGAGTTTGGAGAACCGGACTTCTACGGGAAACCTAAGTTTGGAGGCGTAGATAACATAGCCTTTATGATAAGTTCGGCGGCGGCCTTATTAATGGGGCAGAGGGGCGAAGGTATACCGGTGGTAATCCTCCGAGGCCTAAAATATGAATGGTCTGAGGAGGGGGTAAATAAAACGCTATCTACGATTTCACCTTTAAGAAGATTGCCTAAGGCGTTCTTAGAGACAATTAAGCATACAGCGGTGGTCCTAGGACTATTCAAGCTACTTAAATTCCTTCAATTTTAAGGGAAAACTTTGAGTTAAAGCTTGTAACCAATCTTTCTAAGGAATTCCTTCCTCTCCTTAATTTCCTTTTCACCTTCAATACCCTTACTCTTAAAGCCGTCAACTACACCGATAATTCCTCTTCCTTGACTTGTTTCCGCTATTAAAACCTGAACGGGGTTTGCGGTTGCACAAAATATGCTACAAACTTCTGGGACCTCCTTCAACTTCCCCAGTACATTAATTGGGTACGCGTTTTTTATGAAGATAGTGAAGGAATGTCCTGCTCCAATTTCAAACGCGGTCTTTCTCGCTAATTCGCGTAACTCTTCATCATTTCCCTCATGCCTTACTAGGCATGGACCTGAGCTTTCACAGAAAGCCAATCCAAACCTTATGTTTGGAACGCTGTTAACAAGCGCCTCATAAATGTCTTCCACCGTTTTTATAAAATGTGCTTGACCAATAATTACATTAACATCCTTAGGTACATCAACTTTAACCAGCTTTAACTCTAAACCCATATTCTACCACCGGTGTTCTTCACAACTAAGTTGGGAGGTTCTGCTTCTAAAGCTTTCATTAGCCCATCGTTCATCGTCCTAAACCGCCGGGTCTCGCTACAAATCGATAGATCCTTGAAAATAACGTTTTCGGAGTTCTACCTACCGGGAACTTGATCCTATCGGGTTCCATGTTAAAGGCCTCCAAGACTCTTTTCGTGAGGATCGTCTTAACCTCGTACTTATCTTTGAGGGGTACGGGGTATACGAGTTTAGCGCTTATCCAGCCTCCTTTGAATAGTAAGGTAGTTCAAGCATAGGTAAAAAGGTACGGAGGCACGCTAGTAATACGACGAGGAAGGCGAGGTGCTTCATCGCCTTTACTATCCTACCGTCAATCCTCATCTTCGTGCGTGCCGCGAGCTTCGTAAGGAGGCGGTAGAATAGGTAGGTTATACTCACTCCCACTACTATGAGAATTAGGGATTTCGCGGCTTATAGGATGCTAATCCAGATGCCTGCGTTCAACATTCGGATCCTCGCCGTTACCCTGGATCGCGTAGAGTTAAAAAACGTTTAGGATGAAGGGGCTACCGGGTTAACGCGACTATTCCTGATAGCTGTTGCGCAACATCCTTTAAGCCGAGCCTTTCGAAGGTTGTTAGCGTCGGTATTCCCCTTTTATCCCATCCGCGTTTCGCGTAGTACATGTCGAGGAGTACGTCGAATTTCGCTTGGTCAAGCCTCGCCCCGCTATAGGGGCCCTTCGTTACTGGCTCCGTAAACCAGCGTTTTGGCGGATAATCCATTAAGCGGTTCCAGTTTTGACCGTATTCGCGTACCCAGAAGGCCCTTATTAGGGCATATATCCTATCAGCTACGTTATATAGTAGGTCTTCGAGGGATACCTTTACGCCAGCGGCAGCCTCCATAAGCCTCGGGTACCATTCAATCGGGAAGCCTAGCTCTATCCATGGCAGCCGGCACGCGACGAGGGATTCAAACATCCCTCCCCTTATCCTTTGGAACTCTATTACCTTATCCACCTTTGCCTCCGTATATCCTCCCCTATCGGTTTTTATCTCCCACGCGATAATCCAAGCCTCCTTATGGTGTGCTCCTATGGATGAAGTAGCGAAGGCGAGGGCCATCCCTGGAACCGTATGGGAATCGTAGGCCGATACCTCCAACCCCTTAATATGCATAGCCCAATCCTGTGAGCCTCCGCCGAGCTTCCGGCTTACGCGCATCACTCCTTCAGCTAGTAGGTTTCCAAGCTCCCCCCTTCGGTAGGCGATATCGTGGATCAGCGCCTTCACGCCTTCAAAATCCCCCCAGTTCACTCCGTCCTTAATGAGCCCTTTCTCCGTCGCTTCCATCGCGAACGCTATCGTGTTACCTAGGGAGATAGTGTCTAAGCCGAGTTCATCCGCTACCCTATTTAAAACGGAAACCTTTCCAAGGTGTCCTAGCCCTATGTTTGATCCCAGCATAGCGACGTTTTCATAGTCGAGCTCGGACTCCTTCCCCTCATAGTCGAGGACGACGTTTCCACACGCCATATTACAGTATGGGCACCCCCTACGCTTAACTTTAGCCGCCTCCATCGCGAACCCGTTTATGAGGCTACTGAACTCGAAGACGCCCTCCTTAAAGTTATACGTAGGTAGGACGGCGTTTTCATTAGCCCAGTCTACGATCGCCATCGTCCCCTGCCTTACCCAGAAGCCGTAGCCATCCCTACCCTTAATATCGTCGTAAGCCTCCTTAACGAGCCTATCATAAGCCTTCGGATCCGCTAAGGGGATATCCTTCGAGCCCTTAAAAACTATGGCCTTAACCTTCTTAGAGCCCATGACGGCGCCCATCCCAGGCCTACCGCCGGCGCGTCCCTCCTGTGAGGCGATGATAGCGTATTTAACCATGTTTTCCCCGGCGGGACCTATGACGAGTACTCCGACATTCTTCCCATGCACCTCTTTAAGCTCCTTCTCCGCTTCGAAGGTGGTCTTACCCCATAGGCCTTCAGCGCTTAAAATGTAGCCCTTCTCCGCCTCCACGTAAATATAGACGGGTCTTTCAGCCTTTCCATCGATAATTAAGGCGTCAAGGCCCGCTTTACGCATCTGTACCGCGGCCATGGTCCCGACGTTCCCGTCACCATAGCCACCGGTAAGCGGGCTTTTAGCGGCTACAACCAGCTTCCCTAAGCTCGGCCCTGGAAGACCCGTTAATGGGCCCGCGGCGACTATAAGCTTATTTTCAGGGCCTAAAGGATCTATTCCTGGCTTCAACTCTTCGAAGAGGATCTTCGCGGCGAACCCCCTTCCACCCATGTACTTTAACGCGAAATCGATACCATACTCCTCAACTCCAACCGCGCCTTTCGAGAGGTTTACCCTTAGAACCTTACCGTTCCACCCATACATACTTATCACTACTTGACCTCGCATATCCTCCCTAAACCTTAAAAACCTTTACGCTCATCTTAAACCGGCCCCTTAACCATTTAATAAGTTAGCCTTCGTTCCTGCTGGAAAATTTAAGGGATATTTTCTAACGCATGAACCCCTTATAGGAGGAGGAATACGTGTCTTTCGATCAAAATTATGGTCAGACGAAGTATTACGTGTGAATACTATCCGAGAAGTTATTCTATGAACTCGCCTGAGAACTCCTAATAATTGGTTGGCTGGCCGGCCTAACGTATCGAAGCCTTAGGAGTAGCTTGAGGGTTTTTAGACGAACTAAAAATTCAAAGCTTCGCGGCTTAATTACGTACCCCTCATTAATCCCGCATCAAACACCTCACGTTAACTCGTGCGGAGTTAATGTAGGGCTGGGAATTAAACCGTAAAGCAATTTCAACCGAAGGTTTAGGGTATTTTAACGATGATCGTTAACGCTTTGGGTGGATTAGCGTATCGCTTAAGTATGGCTTATGGATAACTCTTAAGGAGGCGTAGATTTATGGGGAAGCTGCTTTGGAAGCCTTCTGAAGAGTTAGTGAGGCGGGCTAACGTAACCCGGTTCATCGAGTTCGTTAACGGGAAGTACGGCCTCAGCATCGAGTCCTACTGGCAGCTTTATAACTGGTCTATTGAAGATATACCGGGCTTTTGGGCGGCTATGTGGGAGTTTGGAGGAATGATAGCTTCACGCGGCTACGAGAAGGTAGTAGACGATTTAAATAGGTTTCCGGGGGCGAAGTGGTTTATAGGTGCTAGGTTGAACTTCGCTGAGAACCTTTTAAGGCGTAGGGATGGTAAGGTGGCCTTCGTATTTAGGGGTGAAGACGGGAGGAGGAGTGAGTTAACCTATGCTGATCTATACTGGGAGGTTGCGCGTTTAGCTAGATCGTTACGTGAAGTTGGTGTTGTGCCCGGTGATCGTGTAGCCGCCTACATGCCGAACATCGTGAAGACGGCGATCGCTATGCTCGCTACTACTAGTATCGGCGCCGTATGGTCTTCTTGCGGTACCGAGCTTGGATCGATGGCGGTGCTTGACCGTTTCGGGCAGATAGAGCCTAAGGTTCTATTCACCGTAGACGGCTACCCGTATAAGGGGAAAACCTATAACGTTCTGGCGAACGTCGAGAGGATAGTTGAAGGTATACCCTCGTTAAGGAAGGTCGTCGTGGTTCCCTACGTAACCGCGAAGCCGGACGTCAGCAGGATCCCTAAATCGGTGCTCTACGATGAGTTCGTATCTAGTGAGGAGAGGCCTAAGTTAAGCTTTGAACAGTTACCCTTCGACCACCCCGTTTACATCATGTTCTCCTCCGGAACCACGGGTAAGCCTAAATGCATGGTTCAAGGTCCAGGAGTCCTCATAAACCACTTGAAGGAGTTGATGCTTCACACGGATTTAAAGCCTGAGGACAAGATCACCTACATTACGTCGCCGAGCTGGATGATGTGGCACTGGTTAATGAGTTCTCTCGCCGTGGGAGCAACCATAGTATTGTACGATGGTAACCCCAACCACCCCGACTGGGGTACCATGTGGAAGCTCGTGGAAGAGGAGAAAGTAACAATCTTAGGATGCAGCGCAAGCTACATTAACTACCTTAAAAGCGTGGGGGCTACGCCCGGTAAGCTTTACGACCTCTCATCGTTAAGGGAGATATCGCAGACCGGCTCACCGTTATCGGCTGAAGGCTTCGAGTGGGTCTACAAGGAGGTTAAGGAGGATTTACACTTTAACTCCATTTCGGGCGGTACGGATATTAACGGTTGCTTCGCGGCTGGAAGCCCTACGCTCCCCGTTTACGCGGGTGAACTTCAAGGCCCGGCCTTAGCGATGAAGGTGAAGGCCTACGACGAGAAGGGTAACCCTGTGCTTGATCAGCAGGGTGAACTCGTTTGTGAAGCGCCTTCTCCATCCATGCCACTCTACTTCTGGAACGACCCCGGTAATGAGAAGTATCTCGACGCCTACTTCAACTTCTACAAGCCGATGGGTAAGAACGTATGGAGGCATGGCGACTACGTAGTGATCCATAGCGACACGGGCGGAATAACGTTCTACGGGCGTTCAGACGCGGTTCTAAAGCCCTCCGGAGTACGAATAGGGACGGCCGAGATATACAACGTAGTTGAGAAGCTACCTGAGGTAGCGGATAGTTTAGCGGTAGGGCAAAGCTGGAAGGGTGATCAACGCGTCATCCTATTCGTTAAACTCGCACCCGGTTACAAGCTAACAGAGGAGTTAAAGGATAAGATAAGGAGGGCTCTACGCGAGAACGCTTCACCTAGACACGTTCCAGCCTTAATCCTTGAGGCTCCGGATATTCCCTACACCTTTAACATGAAGAAGGTGGAGATAGCCGTAACAAACATAATACACGGTAGGCCGGTTACAAATAGGGACGCGTTAGTTAACCCTGAGTCGTTAGACTACTTCGAAAAGATACTCCCTGAGCTTCAAAAGGAGTAGGCTACGGCCTACTTTAACCCGTCGACCGGCTAATGGCTAGCGCTAAACGTTCAAGCTCGGCTAGCTTACTGTTTACGGACTCTTGGATTATGGCTATTTGCTGGTCGGTTAAATGGTTGAATCGGCCCTGCGTTTTTAAGTAGTCAGCTATAGGTTTAAGTTTTTCAGGTTTAACGGTGAACTTGAAGGAGCCTTCTACCACCTCGTAAAGCGGCCAGAAGCCTGTTTCCACGGCGAGCCTCGCCACCTCAATACTTTTCTCGCTTGGTATCCTCCATCCGGGCGGGCAAGGAGAATGTATGTGGATGTAGGATAGCCCCTTACGCTCGATGGTGCTAATCCGAGCCGCCTTCCTAACCTTCTTAACGTAGTCCTCAACGTAGGCTACCGACGCAGTGGCTAAGTACGGTATTTTATGGGCTAACATTATTAGCGGTACGTCCTTCCTCTCCCGCTCCTTACCCTTCCAAAGCCTACCCACCGGAGTAGTAGTGGTCCAAGCGCCGTAAGGGGTACTTCCGCTCTGCTGGATCCCAGTGTTCATGTAGGCCTCGTTATCGTAGCATACGTATATAATTGGATCCTTACGTTCAGCTGCCCCGGATAGGGCTTGAAGCCCTATATCAGCGGTTCCACCGTCACCGGCTAACACGAAGACGTTAACGTTTCTCCTCCCTAGGATCTCGTAGGCGCGTACCAACCCTGAGGCGAAGGCGGCTGAACTGGCGAAGCAAGGCATTATCGCTGGCAGCTTATGGGCCGTCCTACCAGGCATGTTGCTAACCCACCCCATACAGCCCGGGGCGTGAATGACCACGGTGTTTCTGCCTAGAGCTTCAACGGCGTGGCGAAAAGCTAGAACCATGCCGCACCCTTGACAAGCCGTAGTACCAGGCGTGTAAAGCTTCTCTATGTACTTAAGGTAGGGCTCACCCACTCTACAACACCCACTCAACGAGCTCTTTAGGCTTTCCGGCTTCAGCCGTCCTTAACGCCTTCTTAATCATCGCCTCGAAATCTTCAACGCTAACCTCAGAACCTTGAAGCCCCGCTATAAAGTTTATAATCCTAGGCCTTTCGTCGAGGTCGTAGAGGGATGATCGTAGGTGGCTATAGACAACGCCGCAACCGCAACCGTGTAAAACCCCCCTATCAACCACGGCTATAGCGTCCAACCTCTCGGATAGCTTCTTTAAATCCTCGCTGGGGAAGGGTCGGAAGGCTTTAAGCCTGATTAGCCCTACGGGCTTTCCTTCACTCCTCGCTCGCTTAACCGCTACGCGGGCGGTTCCCGTCATGGACCCCATGGTTAAGAGGGCTACCTTAGCGTCCTCAACCTTCACCTCCTCGATAAGCCCGTTACCATAACCCCTACCGAACAGCTTAAAGTACTGCTGGTTAACCTCCTTAATCACGGTTTTCGCAGCCTGCGCAGCCTCCTCCTCGAAGAATTCAAACTTAGCCGTGGCCTTGGGGTCCTCCCAACCGCGCCAGATAAGGTACATGGGTTGATCCGGGTCTAGGCGCGAGTACCTAGGCCTATAGGGGGGTAGGAAAGCGTCAACCTTTTCCTGATCCGGAACCTCTACGGGCTCACCGGTATGGGACACGGTCCATCCGTCTATGCAGACCATAACCGGTAGGCAGACGCGTTCATCCTCAGCTACCCGGTAGCCTTGAATAACGGTGTCCAAGGCTTCCTGAGCGTTTTCACAGTACAACTGCAGCCAACCCGTGGTCATCTCGGCGAAGGTATCGCTGTAGTCGCAGAACACGTTCCAAGGTACGGCTAGGGACCTATTCGCGATCGCCATGAGTAACGGCACCCTAAGCCCCGGCGCGTAAGCTACCCATTCATGCATATAGGCTAAGCCTTGCGAACTGGAAGCGGTAAACGCCCTTACACCGGCTAAGGCTGCTGCTAAAGCTGCTGCTAGAGCGCTATGCTCCGATTCCACGTGGATATAGTAGGCTTTAAGCTCCCCGTTAGCTATGAAGCTAGCTAGCTTCTCCACAATAGTTGTCTGCGGAGTTATAGGGTAGGCTGAAATCAGTTGGATCCTTGAAAGCTTAGCGCCGTAAGCTATAGCTTCGTTACCAGTTAAAACCTCGGCTTTAACCAAGGTTAAACCTCCGCAGTCATCCTTAACGCTCCGAAGGGGCATTCGTTAGCGCAAATACCGCAACCCTTACAGTAGTCGTAATCTATAGCGAGGCCTTCAGGCGTTACGTGCATACATCCTTCGGGGCAGTACTTTACGCATACGCCTTTACATAGCTTAATGCAAAGCTCGAAAAGCCTACATTTAACGCAAATGCCTAGCTTACACTTAGAAGCGTTAAGCTCGGGTCGTAGGGTACGCCAATCGCTTGTCGGAAGCGACCCGTACTCCACTATAACAGGAACGTTTAAGGGTTTAAGCTTCAAGGCTTCACCACCTCAACCCGCTGATAGGCTTCCTTAACGGCCTCGATGGTGCCTTCAACCGCCTTCCCGCCGAGTTTAAGCTTAACCGCCTTAATAACGGAGTCAAGCCCAACGGCTCCAGTAACCGCTGAAAAAGCGCCTAGCATAGGGATGCCTACAAGGGGGGTTCCGAGCAGCTTCATGGTGATGCCGGTGGCGTCAACCAACCCTAGCTTAGACGGCTTAACCTTTAACTCTACTGGTTTAGGGGCGTTAATGACGGCTACGCCTTCACCCTTCAACCCCTCGAAGACGTTTACACGCGTAGAAAGTAGAAGGCTGTGATCCATAACCATTACGCAGTCGGGGTTACGTATATGAGCGCGTATGGTTATAGGCTCCCTATCGATCCTAACGCTCGCCATTACTGGGGCTCCACGCCTCTCAAAGCCGAAGAAGGGTATAGCTTGAGCGTAGAAGCCTTCTTCGAACGCTGCTTGAGCTAGTATTAAGGAGGCTGTTACTACTCCTTGACCGCCGCGGCCATGCATCCTTACCTCAAGGAATAGGCTTCACCCCTCTCAATCCATATATACGGCTGCCCCATTAATTTGTTTTGGGGGATATAGTTGGTTGAGGCCTACGACTTAGTGATCGTGGGAGCTGGTCCAGCCGGGTTAACGGCCGCTATCTTCGCTTCGTCGATGGGGCTGAAAACATTAGTCCTCGAGGGTAGAGCCGTGGGTGGGCAGGCGGCTGAAGCTCCGATCGTGGAGAACTACCCCGGCTTCTTAAGCGTCCCGGGAGATGAACTGGTAAGGCTCATGTATGAGCAGGCTAAAAACCTAGGTGCTGAAATACGCTTCCCTGAAAGGGTTGTGGAGCTTGAGCTTAAAGGCCCGGTGAAAAGGGTGATAACGGAGGAGGACGTTTACGAGGGTAAAGCCGTTATAATAGCTTGCGGAGCGAAGCATCGAGCGTTAGGCGTCCCGGGGGAGGATGAATTCTCGAAGGGCGGAGGCGTAAGCTATAGCGTAAGGTGCGACGCACCCCTCTTTAAGGGTAAAACCGTAGCCGTGGTTGGAGGTGGAAACTCGGCTGCCTCAGCCGCCCTCATGTTGAACGGTTTAGCCGGTAAGGTCTACATGGTTCAAATGCTTGAACGGTTAACGGCCGATAGAATCTTGAGGGATAGGGTGGTTAAAGCAGGTATTGAAGTGCTCTACAACACGGTGGTTAAAGCCTTCGAAGGGGATAAGGTGGTTAAAAGGATTGTCCTAAGGAACCTTAAAACCGGCGAGGTTAAACGGCTCGACGTCGACGGAGTACTAATAGCGATCGGCACCGTACCTGAGAGCGAAGTCGTTAAGAGGGCCGGGGTAGCCGTCGACGAGAACGGCTACGTTATCGTGGATCGCTTCATGAAGACCAGCATCGAAGGCGTTTTCGCGGCTGGCGACATAACCGGTGACCCGAAATACCTAGCGAAGGCTGTTGGGGAAGGCGCGGTGGCAGCCATTAGCGCTAGTAACTACGTGAAGACGTTAAGCGGCGAGAAACCTTAACGTATTACTAAAGTTTTTATGCTCTTAGTTGAGGTAAGCGTCCCGCTTTAATTGAGGGCTTAACTTGGCCGGGTTAGAACCTGTTTACGGTAGGCTCGTAACCACGGTGATAGGTAGCTTCCCCCTACCCTTCTCGGAGGCGAATATGGGTAGGGTGCTCGCCGATCAGGTGGAGGCGGGCGTGGATTATCCTTGCTACGGCCAGTTGATAGATATGTGCAGGATGTTCCTCGAGCCCTTAGCGGTTCAAGGCTGCGGTATCTCCATGGTTAACGGTACCCCCTGGCTAACCGGTGATTTAACGCCGCCTAGTAAACCAGTAGCGCTTGAATACTTGGTTTTCGCTAAAAGGTGGCTGAAGGAGTACGGGTTTGAAGATAGGGTGAAGGGCGTAAAGGTACCTGTAACCGGGCCTTTAACGCTAGCCTCCGTAACTAAGATCACCGATAAGCATTACGCCATCGAGTACCCGGATATCGTGGAGCGGTTTTCAATGGTGGTAGCCGAAATCGTTAAGCAGTACGATGAGGCTGGCGCCGACCTAATAACCGTTGACGAACCCACAATCCCCTACGCGTTCCACCTCGGCTTGGATGAGGACCTACTGATAAAGGCTGTGGATAAGCCTATTGAAGCAGTGAGGAAGGCCATACCGTCCTTACACTGCTGCGGCGACGTTAAGGGCTTATCCTGGTTCTTCCTCAAGTTGAAGGCCCCGATCTTAAGCCACGCCTTTAAAGCGTACCCTAAGAACCTTGAAGCCTACTCGAAGACGGAGCTGGAGAAGGCTGATAAGATGGTTGGGCTAGGCTGTATCGATACGAACCCGGATCCAAAGTTGCTTTTAGAGGTAGCTAAAGGTAAGCGTAACTGGCTTAGCGTTGCGGAGGGCGTAGATGAGGTTGAAGCGTTTATCCACGAAGGTGGCAAACGGTTCGGTTATGAGAGGCTACTTATCCACCCAGACTGCGGCTTCGGCGGGTTAAAGGAGTATTTTAATGACGATACCGGGCATAGGATAGCGATGGAGAAGCTTAAACGGATGGTTGAAGCTACGAAGAGGGTTAAAGGGTCTTTCCTACAACCCCTTAAGCGTTAAGACATAGCCTTAACTCATCGCTTACCTTCCAAGTTTCCCAGGCGATTTTCTGCCTTAGGAAGTTGTTAAAGTCCATCCGCTTCGAGTTTTTGGTGCAAAAAGATTAGTGTATTCTTGTTAACTCGCGGAAGGCCGCCGTGAAATTCCATGAAATCTTTACATCGTCTTTTTATCCTCGCTTCCTAAAATTACTAGCTTAATGTTTTTGACCGATCAAATGGTAACAGATCTAGCTCGAATTCCCACCTCGATATTCAAAGTGGTAAATTCTATTTCAAATTCAGATCTAGCAGGTATATTTGAGAGAACAATGCGAAGCCCTAGCTTAGATAAAGCACTTTTAAACTCACCAAAAATTTGGTCTAGTGGGATTGCTAGGAGTGCTAAGAGATCTAGGCGCAAAAAGGACTGGGCATCGTGATTGTATTAATTAAAGCCCTTAGCAAAGCTTCAGGCGGGCTAAACTCCCAAGTTAAAGGCTATAGAAAGTTAAAATGGCTCGGTTAAAGAGTGAGTTAAAGGAACTAATGTATACGCAGCGAGGACTCCGTTAATTCTCTTGGCTAACTTCGAGGCTTTCTGGAGACCATAGCTTCTACAGAAATCGGCTGGACACCCGCCTTTAACTTATTCTCAACTAAGTTTAAGAGGATGTTTGGGTCTAACGCCTCTACTTCGGTATAATTTTGGTGGGCGCTTCTTACTTCTTAGATTATGAATATGGGGTTCCGTTAAACGTTTTAATCAGTTATTGTGAGGCCTTAATGTTTTAGCCGATTAAAAGCTCTCCATCTTTTATTATCACTTTGTCATCCACGTAAACTGTCGGTCTAGTCATTATGCCATCAAGGTGTATACCCGCTTTAACCCTGCCGCCTATTGTACTGTTATCGCCGAAGGCTATATGCACGGTTCTATACACTTTCTCGTCCATTAAGATGTTGCCAACAATCCTAGCACCTGGATTTACACCTATACCGAACTCAGCTATGTTAAACGCCTCCTTTACTCCCACAGAGCTCAATAGTTGCTTGAGTTTTTCAGCCTCATCTCCACCCTCGAACTCAATAGCGAAGCCGTCCTTAATTAGGACCTTGACGGGGGTTTTTAGAGCCCCTATCCCCGCTACCGCACCATCGAACACTACGACTCCGTTAGCCGTACCTTCAACAGGAGCTACGAATACTTCACCAGCTGGCAGATTACCAAAAGAACCTTTCTCTGTCAAGATTCCCGTATCGGCGATGAACTCTCTGCCTTCTACTAGGAACTTGACGTCCGTACCTAAAGGTGATATTACCTTAATTTCTTTAGACCCTCTTAACGTTTTTAACAGTCTATCGCAATTAGACTTGACCACGTTGTAGTCGACGCCCATCCCCTCGATAAATATGTCCATCGTTATCATGGGCATAGTCGCCCCTCTAGCACCTGCCTCTGTAGCTTTTTTCCTTGCTTGCGTATGAGTCAAACTGTACTTTGTCGGCGCTATAAATACATCAACCTTAGGCCACATGATCGCTAAGGGTTCAGGAGGTTCTTCACCATGTCTCGTACGAGGCTTCATCACAACTAGTATGGTTTCAGCACCAACCTCCCAACCTCTTTCGGCAATGGCTCTACCTATAATTTCTTTCTCAGTATCAGTAATGACTAGGAACTTTTCGCCCGCCTTGACTCCTAAACAGGTTTTAACAATAATATCAGCCGCTTTCCTTAACTTCTCCTTCAGCTCCTCTGAAACCTGCAAAAACCCTCACTTCCAAGTCTATATCTACGTAAAGTTAATTTAAATTTATATGGAGTAGATATCTCACAGCTCATTGGCCATAGTGAAAAACTTAAAAAATACTGCGAAATGAAACATTATTTGGAGGAACATCCATGAAGACCTTATCTATGAATGACTTGAAGGATATAGTCATAGGCGCTACATTCCTAGGTAGTGGCGGTGGTGGTTCGCCGGAGAATGGCCTTAAGCTCGTCGAAGAGATAGCCAAGGCGACCAAAGAAATAAAGCTCGCTTCTCCTGATGAAGTCGCGGATAACGAATACGTAGCAATGATAGCAGGTATGGGCGCCCCCAAAGCACTTAAGGAGAAAGGCTTCGGGCCTGAGGCTCTTCACGCCTTTTACGGTCTAGAAAAACTCTACTCTATGATAGGCGTGAAATTCAGGTACATAATGCCAGGAGAGACTGGAGGCTTCAATTCTATAACGCCAATATACGTGGCTGCCGTAAGAAATCTTATGGTTGTTGATGCTGATGGAACTGGTGGTAGAGCCGTTCCAGAGCTAGGTACCACACTCTACAACCTTTACGGCCTACCAGTATCGCCATTCGTTGTAGCTGATAAGGTGGGGAACATTGTTGTCGGTTGGCTCGCAGATCCCTTAGATGGTCACACGGCTGAAGAGCTAGCGAGACACGTAACCGTTGCCTTCGGCATGCTGTCCGGCCTAGGAACTTGGGTTGTTACCGGTTGGCACATAAAGAACTTCTTAGAACCTCGCGTTCTAACAAAGTCTCTAGATGTAGGTAAAGCCTTAAGAGAAGCAAAGGAGAAAGGTAAGGATCCGGTGAAAGCTGTTACTGACGTAGTTAAGGGCTACGAGCTCTTTAGAGGAAGGGTCGAAAAAGTAGAGCTAAGAACCATTGCAGGCTTTGATTTTGGCAGAGTAACACTTGAAGGCGTAAGAGACTATGCGGGGAGAAAGTTCTACGTAGACTTCAAAAATGAAAACATGATCGCGTGGAAGAAGCTTGGAGAAGCTGCTGCAATGGTTCCTGACATGATATGCTGGGTTACGCTTCAAGGAGAAGCTTTAACTAATGCGGATATTAAAGAGGGCATGGAACTGGCTGCTATAGGTATACCAGCTTCGGAGAAGTGGAGAAGGCATCCAAAAGCATTCGATGTGTGGAGGCATATACTGGAAAAAATGGAGTATAAGGGAGATTACATCCCCATCGAGAAGCTCCTGTAGTTTAAGGAAAAACTTAACTTCTTTTTTCCTTGAACCAGTCTAAAACCCTTTAGCTAACCCGAAACCTAATACGTTAAGTTGAACGGACAATTAATTGTTGAGGGTTTCCAGACGAACTCTTTAATAGCAATCTTTAACCAATTACTTTTGAGGCGAACTCGGGTTGAGAAATGGCGAAGTAAGTAGTACTGTCGACCCGTTAATCAACGTGATTAAGACGAGGCGGACGATAAGGAGGTTTAAGAAAGACGCGAAGGTGCCTAGGGAAGTTATTGAGAGAATACTGGACGTTGCTAGATGGTCTCCTAGTGGTAGTAACGCTCAGGAGTGGAGGTTCATAGTAATAACGGATGAAAAACTCCTTAAAGCTATGAAGATGTTCTCACCAGGATGGCTTGGAGAGGCTCCCATAGCCATAGTTTTATGCGCTGATAAGGATCGGTCTTACAAAGTTGCAGGTACCTTGGGTAGAGACAAGATGTACTTAATCGATGTAGGAATAGTCGTGCAAACGATAGCTCTGCTAGCCCATGCCATGGGCTTAGGAACAAACATAATAATGTCGTTCTCTCAAGAGGCAATGTCGGAGCTCCTCAACGTACCACGTAATTGGGAAGTCGTGGTCATAATGGCTATAGGGTACCCGGACGAGGCCCCAAAACCTCCACCTCGTGTACCACTAAGTGAGTTGGCCATATGGAGGTAACGAAGTTATGGAGGTAGACGAGGAAAGAAGGTTACGCATCTACGACTTCATAGCATACTTGATCTCAAGCGCTAGAGGTCTACTTATAGAGCCGCAAGTCTACGGTCCATTTAGGTGCTTAGATGCAGTATCAAGGTTCATACATCTACTCAGCGACCTAGAAGTTGAAGACCCCTACCTCGCTGAGCTGAAAGACGAAGTAGACAAAGGTAAGTACCTAGTGTTAATCGATGAAAGTAGATTTAAAAATTTCATAGTGCATTTGAACGTAAAGTTGGCTCGAAGAATAAAGGAGCACCTAAACTTATAGTCTCCATTTATCACCATAAGCTCATGCATAACATAAACTCCACATAGTGTATTTGTCTCTAGTAGTCATGAAGAAGGCCGAGAACGTAAAAGAGGCCATAGCACTGACGTACAATGCCCGTGGGTTTCAACGTCTTACATCCTACTGAAGATGAGTAAAGAAGCTAGCATCCTTAGCTATCCAAATGAAGAGGAGCCCTACACTCTTCCCTTTCTTACATCATCGTAGCGTGGAGCTTAAACGTACTCTCGTAATAGTTACATCACACGGTAGCAGGCAATGCCTCTTTCATCACGTTGGGCTTCTTAAGCTCGCGGGACGCCATTAATAGAAGCTTTTAGGCTTTATAGGCCCCATTTCAAAGCGATTTTATAGCTAAAGTGGCTGTTTTACTCATCCTTAAAACATAAGCGCGTTTATTATCCCGGTGGTTACATCGGCGTGTTGGCGTTTTATAAGCTTCCGCCAGCCTACCGCTTTGATCTAAAACTACTACGTCGATACGCGTCCCATTAACGTCTATACCTACCCTTAAACTCAAAGCTTACCACCTTTCACCTTCTCCTCTATTGCTACGTAGTCGATATCGTAACTTAAGTGCCTAGTCCCTACCGTTTCGAGGCCTTTGAATGTTCTCCACTTTGGATGACACGGTATACCATAGTTTAATCCTTTACAACAAAAAAGGGGTATGCTTTAAGAGGTTAAACCGCTAAAGGTACGCCGACCCTCTTGCTAATCGATATTAGCTTGTATAATCCAAGGAGCAGCATTACCCAGCCGATGATAAATAGTACTGCGGCGATGGGGAGCACTATTTTAAAGTACGTGGCTAGGGAGGTTACTACGTACCCTACCCCCATCGACGTGGATACCCAGAGGCTCTGCATGGTGGGGACAGCCAACTCCTTTACGTTTTGAACCTTCTTAACGCGGACTATGGGTAGGTAAACGCCGGATGCAATCACTATTATTAACCCTAAGCTTAAACAGAGGTAAAAGCCTCTATAGTGCCCGGTTAAAGGCGCGAGGATTAAGGTTATAAGGCCTAGGATTAGCATTGTAAGCAATGAAACCTGAGCTTCCTTCCTAAACTTGGCTACCTCCGCCTCCATAGCCTTCACCTAGAAACCCGTTTCCCTCTCCATCCATGTTCCTACCTCGTACTTCACACCTGCCTTATGCATCGGTACGATCAATAATAGGTACAAGATGGCGCTTACAAAGATGGCGTTTAACGCTGGGATACCGTAACTGTACTGAGGAAGCGTAGTTAACCATCCAACTATGCCACCAACTATTAAGCCGATAAGCCCCGGCACGTTTATTACCCCGTACTTAGTACCCGGTCCGAACTTATAGCGTTGCGCAGGATCCCTGATCCCTAGTACGTACCTCCTAAAGATGTAGAAGTCAGCAACGAGCACCCCTCCAACTGGAGGTACAAAGCAACCTAGAAGAACACCGAAGGTTATGAACGGGTCCAAACTCATGCCGTAAAGGCCAGCCCATACACCGGCTATAATGGTTCCTATAACACCAAGTATTAAAACCCAAGTTCTTCGTTTAAACACTGGGAATACGTTAACAAAGGACAGGGACCCGCTCCACAGGTTATTATCATTGGTTGTCCACTGCCCAAGTATAGCTAGCAGAAGTGCTCCAGCCCCTAAGCCTATGGAGGCCATGGCCACTATCACGTTAGGAGACCCGGTAGCTAAAGTCATAACCCCGCCTATGAAGAGTAGGATGGTCATGAACAGGATGACATGAATCGCCCACGCTAAGCTTCCACTCCACCGCTTAACCCCGTACCTTGAAACGTCTGAGGTGATTACGCAGCCCGCGGCGTAAAGACCAACCACATACGTTATACCTACACCGAAGGGTGCCTTCTTCTCAGGGCCGAGGGCCCACATAGCGGTGAAGCTTATACCAGTATGGTCAAGAGCTGAGAAAAGCCCTATTACGCATAGTACGTACCAGAAGGGGACAGTTACGTAGCTAAGTACCCCAATGCCCTTATACCCGATGTACGCCGTCGTCATCATCAATAGGCCCCCCCAAATCGAAGCCGCCGCGATACTCATAATCCAATAGTCCGGAAATATCAAACTAGTCGTTAACCCAAAAAGCCAAGTTTCAACGGCAAACCATAGTAATCCGCAGGAGATTCCAGCGATAATTAAGCCTCCAATCATGGCGCCAACTCTACCTAGCGGGTACCTTAGTAGCATATAGGTGTTCGCACGGGTTACTCCCCCTGGGTATGCTGTTAACGCTCCAAATACACCTAGAACTACGTTACCTACAAAGGCTACCGTGAGCATGGTCCCCACATCGTACATGGTGGCGAGACCGGAACCAGCGAATATCGCAGCGATGACAGCTAACACGCCCATGTACACCATGAACAAGTTTAAAGTGGATTTTAACTCCGCGGGAGGAACAGTTAAAGTCGAGTAATCACCGTAAACATCTTTAACCTCCTTCTCGGATGCCATAGAGATGCCCTCCATCCTTATTTATTTTGACTTATTAATGCGTTAATTAAGCTTTTAAAGTTTATCATCCAAATTTGTGTTTGTAACAGTCCATTGTTCTTTGTTAATGGTTTTCTATGCTTGTAGCTATAGATGAAATAGGCTTGGTTGATAGGAGGATGTTCATATGATACGTTGTAGATTTAAATGAGTTTAGAGGTTTACGTAAGCTTGGATAGTAGGACGTCCATAGACGTATTAAGGATTATAGGTAAGCTAGGCTTTAAGGTTGAATACGTACG
>Ga0209080_1000338_pt1 | contig 32831 bp, 29 predicted proteins | sample JNZ110809AmetaG_FD_184123 | JGI IMG/M metagenome (GOLD analysis project Ga0209080, IMG submission 184123) | Hot spring microbial communities from Jinze hot spring, China to study Microbial Dark Matter (Phase II) - JNZ 110809A (SPAdes) (version 3) ...
TCCCTAGACCAGCCCGCCTTACCACATCTCTCGCTCTAGTATCGACTTCCTCAGCTACAACACCGTCGCAGACGGCGTCGACAGCAGCATCAACAGCTTCAGATACTACTTCAACGGATCTCCTAACTTCATCGCTAACTCCACCAACTAGGACTGTTCTAGTTAGGTCCGATGAGTAGCTCTCTACTTGAGCTCCAACATCTATTACGACAGGGTCCCCATTTCTTAGCAGCCTGTCAGTAACGACGGCGTGAGGGTACGCAGCATTATCTCTAAAGGCTACTATGCTCTCGAAGGCTAGCCCATCAGCACCCGAGAGCCTCATGTAGTACTCGATAGTAGCCGCTATGACCTTTTCTGAAACTCCGGGCTTGAGCTCACTTAATGCCTTCTCCACGGCTCCCTCAGTGATGGAGAGAGCTCTCTTCATGAGCTCTAGCTCTTCTTGATGCTTTATAGCTCTTAAATCTGCTATAGACTCCGAGAGGTCAGTTACCTTAATACCTAAGCTCTTCTCGACTTCGAAGACTATCCTCCCATATGGATTGTCCGCAGCAACCTTAACTAAGCCCAGTTCCTTCAGCATCTTAGGGATGTACGAGTGAGGTAATTCAACAAGTCTTAAGTCTATGTCTGGGAGTTGGTACGTTGCGTAAGGCTTAACAACCAATTCGCTCAGTCTCGATGTATTAACTACTCTCCAGTAGTCTAGCGCTGGCACTAGAGCTGTAACGCTTCCACCTCTCTCGACAACTAGTACCGTGCCTGAAGACCTCGAGATCCCAGTGAGGTAAGTAACGTTAGAGGGTTGCGTGAGGATAAGTACGTCGATGCTGTTTGTTTCCATAATATCTAGGACCCTCTCGAACTTCCACTTCATACATTACACCACTTCGATTAACTTTACAAGAATTAATTTAGTTATTTTAGTTGTATAGTAATCACTCGAAAAGGAGAGAGTTCTGCGTCACTACTGTATTCAGTAGATATTTAGGCAAGCGGTAATTACTGGGGTAATGTTGGAGCTATTAAGCTCGGTGAGGAAGAAGCTAAGGAGGGCACCGGCGTTTCTCGCTAAACACGTAGTGTATTTAGATCCTAACGCTCTAACCGCACTTGGACTGATTTTATCGATGCTAACACCAGCGATAGCATACTTGACTAGGAATTCTTTGGTTGTAGCTGTTACCGCCTCAATAGCTATGTTAATGGACGCACTAGACGGATCAGTTGCGAGACTTCGCGGAGAGACAACGGCTTCTGGTGCCTTCCTAGATTCTCTAACTGATAGACTCAGTGACGCACTACTAATACTAGCTTTTTACCCACTGGGTTGCGACTACTTGCTAGTATATCTAGTGGCAACACTCTCCATGACTACTAGCTACATCAGGGCTAGAGCCGAGTCCCTCGGACTTAAAGGTATGGCTGATGTAGGCTTGATGACAAGAGAGTTTAGGGGTTTTGGAATACTCATCATATACTTAGTCCACTACCTACTCGGAATTGATGTAGCTAACTACGCCCTGTTAGTGCTGCTCTTAGCACTATGTGCGACAGTAATTCAGAGGAGTTACTACGTTATTAGATCTCTTAGAAGAGGTGTTCACAGAGTCGATAGTATATGAGCACTAAACCGATTTTTAAAACTTATTAGTGAGTAGACTGAAGTTAGTTTATCGCACTTAGTGTAGGCGCTAGCACTTGCTAAAAGTGGGAGCTCGTATTTTCGTTTCCAGTAGAATTAGATATCTATCGTAAGGCATTTCGACGGATAAATGACGGTGATGCTTTTAGGGAGACTGGCGAGGTCTACTCTAGGCTCCTTAAGTCCGAAATGTAGTGGCACTATAAGCCTGTTTTTGGCTTCTATGCCCACGCGCAGGCAATCCGAGACCGTAGAGTGACCTAGAGAACGCGCTAAAGAGGCTTCGGAATCCGAAAACGAGGCCTCATGTACCAGCAGATCACAGCCTTCGGCTAGCCTTACTAGCTCCTCACTATACGACGTATCCCCAGAGTACGCTAGGCACTTCCCGGTTCTACCTTCTTCAACTCTAATTGCTATGCTTGGAATAGTGTGAGACACTTCAACAAATCTCATCCTCAACCCCAGAACCTCGATCACGTCACCGTGCTTCACGGGCATGAACTCAAGGCAGCATTCATAGTTCAACACTGACGTTGCTTTCAGTATCTCGACTAAAGAAGCAAGCGTTTCCTCGAGCCCTATTGCGACTACTCTAGCTCCAAGGACCTTAGCGAACTGAACTATCGTGGGTAGGCCGAGGATATGGTCTCCATGACTATGTGTGACTACGACTGCGTTAATTCGCTTAATGTCAGAGTACCCGCACTCAAACAGGTCTCTGACGACCCCTTCACCCGCGTCTAGGAGCACAGAACCGGCCTCGCTGGAAACGAGTATAGATGTGTGACCGTAGATAGGGCTAGATACCCAGCCCCCGTACCCGAGCACTACGACTTTCACTTTTTAATCCCCGATAAGTAGTTCAGTAGCCTATGAGCAGAAAACCTACCCTTCTTGAAGAGGATCTCGGCAACTTCTTTCGCAGCTTCAGCTAAGTCGTCGGTTAATCTACTTCCGTACTTTTCAACTAAGAGAGTGAGGTCGTGGTCGCTGGGCTCTGTGTACAAACGTCTCCCTCATCGAAGTGGCGCCCAACCATAACGTTCCCTCGAATAGATATAGCCACCCTGTTCCCCCTCTTAGCTTCGGCGATAGGCTTACCCATGCTCTGTATTTGCATTACCTCTCCAACTGTTTTGCCATCACTTCTCATTAGCTTACTTCCTGGCCTTAGATTACCGGATAGCACCTCGATACCTACAATAGCTGGGTCACTCCTCCTAAAGACGTATCCCGGAAGGACCCTGACCTTTGCTGGGAGTACTAGTCTGGAGTACTCTCTTTCAGCTTCTCTATTTTTTTCCTCTTTAACCCACTTCTCGTAAGTCTCAATGAGTTTATACATTATTCTCTCTCTAAAGATCAACACATTCTCGGAAACAGCTATTTCCTCAGCATCCGGTAACACACCAACGTTGAAAAGCAGTGCTACACCGAGGTACCTATCCTCCTTACCGACGAGTGCTGCCTCCAGAACCTCCCTCTTTGTTAGAGGACCTACATCCGCTAATCTAACAGGTATCCCCCTCCGCTCTAAAGCCGAAACTAGAGCTTCTAGAGTTCCGAGAGTATCGGCTTTTACTATAACTCCATTTATGTTCTTTGAAAACCTTACTAAGCCAACCTCTTCTCTAACCTTACCCACTAAGTGGGCAACTTCTTCTTGGGACTTAGCAACGTAAACTGGTGCCCCCGCAACAGCATTCTCTAGGTTAGGGGAAACTATTCGCACACCCGCAGCAGCCACTACCTCATCGACCGAGACGAACTCGGCTCCAGCCACCCTAATCTCCTCTAGAGGCCTAGGCATTAGAAGGGCTCTTACATGAGTTACTATAGGGTCTGGTATTCCCCCGACTACGATGGTATCGCCTCTACCAATTACACCATCGTATATGATTACATCAATACATGTTCCAACTCCTGTTAACTCCTTTACCTCTAGGACGACTCCTTTTGCCGGTCCTTCAGCAAGCAGTATTCTCTTAACTAGGTATCTCTGGATCAGCCCAGCTAGAACGGCTAAGAGCTCAGCTACTCCTTCACCGGTTTTAGCTGATAGTGGTACTATAGCTATAGACTTCGTGAAGTCCTTTATCCGGTCGAACCTATCCGACGGTATATTAAGCGAGAGTAGCTGTCCGGAGAGCCTATATATAAGCCTGTCGAGCTCTTCCAACACCTTCTGGCTCTGAGATCGAGCTGATTCAAGAAAGGACAGAGTGTTCGAGCTCTTCCAACCAGTTATTCTGTCGATCTTGTTAGCAGCAATAAGGAAAGGCACTTTTCTATTTATAAGAATCTCGACACTCTCAACTGTTTGAGGCATGACGCCCTCTACTACGTCAACAACTACTATAGCAAAGTCTGCTACAGCACCTCCCCTTCTTCTTAAGTTAGCAAAGATCTCGTGACCTGGAGTGTCTATGAAGAGTAAGCCTGGTATAGTGAGTTTTATCGGGAAGACCTTCTTTAGTGGTTTAACTATGTCCTCTATAACCGAAAGGGGTACGAAGGAAGCACCCACGTGTTGCGTCATCTCACCAGGTTCTTTTCTTATAACCGCAGTACCTCTGATTCTGTCTAGAAGAGTAGTCTTCCCGTGGTCGACATGTCCTAGTACAGTTACGATAGGTGACCTAACCTTAGCTTTTTCTGACACTCTAACCACCTTATTTCAGCGTATATTGCGAAACTAATAACGGCTTAAGACATAGTTTTCATTCGCTACTAAACTAACTTTCTAACTAGTTTCTCGTAGAACTTAGCGTAAACGACTAGCATTAGCAGGCCCCTAACGTAAACATCTACGGCCATAGCGAGCCAGGCCCCAACGATGTCAAGGTAGTGAACTAAGGAGAAAGACGGAGCCACCCTAACTAAGTAGAGGCAAGCAGCATTGACTACTAGCGGTATGACAGTATTCCCAGCCCCTCTCACAGCTCCTCCTATCGCCATCGATAAAGCTAGTCCCGGCTCACTTACTCCAGCCAATACTAGGTATAAAGCGGCTAGAGAAAGTACTTCTTCATCGCTAGAGAAGGGATATACTAGATAGCGGGAGAACACTGCTACAGCCGCTCCGAGCAGGGTCATGTAGATTAGAGCTATTCTCGATACCTCATAGCCCACCTTTCTTGCGAGTGAGTACCTACCTGCCCCAATATATTGCCCGACTAACGAAGAAGCGGCGATAGAGAAAGCAAAACCCGGCATGAAGATCAAGCTCTCGATTCTAATTCCGACTTGGTGAGCTGCCATAGCAACAGCACCACACCTAGCTATTATGGCAATGTAGAGAGTGTTTCCCATAGAGAATATTAGTCTCTCTACGAATACAGGAATCCCAACGGTTACTAAGCGAAGTAATATCTCTTTATCGAACCTTAGTGCAGGAAGGAGGTTTAAACGCTTAAGGAACAGTAGAGTTACAGGTATAGTGTATGCTATAGACACCACTGTTGCGAGAGCAGCACCCGCAACACCCATCTTAGGGAAACCCACAAGTCCGAAGATCATTATTGGGTCTAAGACTACGTTAAGTAGGGCGCTAGTCACCATAGCCACCATAGAGTATTTCGTAGCACCGATGGCTCTAAGTGAGGCATCGAAACATATAGCTACAGCCATTATAGGCAACCCGACGACCCTAATCCCCAAATACAGTGCCCCCTCTCTAACGACTTCAAGCTCTTTTCCTCCCGCCAGCAGAGATAGTAAGCTTTCTGACTTCAGGATCACCAAGATAGCAGCTGGAATAGTTATCGAGAGGGTAACCGGTAGTACTGTTCCAAGAGCAGTACGTGCTTTCTCTATTTTCCCAGCTCCATACGCTTGCGCAACATAGATTAAAGAACCTACTGAAAACAGAGAAGTTAGACCAAAGAGTAACCACGATAAGTGAGTAGCGACCCCGACTCCCGCTAGAGACTGCGTACCAAGTCTAGAAACAAAAAAGGTATCAGCAAGTGAGTATAGGCTCTCCGTCAACTCACTAACTATCATCGGCCACGAAACCTTTAAAATCAGCTTCCTTATTTCTCTAACATCACTCAATCTTTATCTAGATTTAAAATGAAGGCTATGGAAAATAAAGGTTGAAGTGAAACTACGTACGTATGTAAATAGCTGGTATTAGAGAAGCAAGGCAGTGACAGACCTTGCTTGAGGTTGCTAGAGGATTCGCTCGCTACACTATTTCTCTTTGTCTAACTCTTCTAGAACTGCTTTAAGCCTCTGCTTTGGCAGAGCTAAAGTCGGCTTCTCGGGGATTATTCCCTGAGGCCTGAAGAGCACTACTGCCACTATTACCAGCCCGATCATTATGTACTCGAGCCACTCAGGGTCTATAGGTATGATAGCGCTGATGCTTCCCTTATAGAGAATTATCGCTGTCCTCGAGATCGTGTACAGAAAAACTCCCACGAGTATCCCGAGATTGTTCCCGACGCCCCCCAGCATCATAAACGCCCACGGCCAGAAAGTCCAGGTCAACCTAGTATAGGTTGCCGCCTTCATACTACCAGTGAAGAACGCCCACAGGGCGCCAGCTACAGCAGCTATGGAGCCACCTATTATCAAGGTCTGTGTTCTGATCTTTTCTATGTCTTTGCCGTATACGCTAGCTGCTACTTCAGCATCTCTAACAGCCTTTAGAACCCTGCCGAAAGGAGATCTAGCTAGTAGCTCGGCATACACGTAAACTACTATAGCTACCATGAACATGAATAGCGCAGCAAACGTGAACCTTGTTCCACCTGCTCCAACGAATCTAAACGGGTCTACAACCCAAACTCCCATAGTTCCCCCAACGAGTGGGTCGTAGTTCCACGCTATAGTCATTAAGAGCTCTCCGAAAGCCAGTAGAGTTATCCCTAGGTACGCCTCTTTCAACCTTAGAGCTGGGTAAGCACACAAGTAACCTACGGCACCTCCTATTAAAGCTGCCAGTATGAGTGTGAAAACCAGGGTCCCTAGAGAGAGTCCGGGGTTCTCGCACAACATGTTGTTGATCTGAGCCACTATTCCGAAGTTATACAAGTGGTAAGCGTAGTCGGCACCCCAAGGTAGCCCCATGTACGCAGCCAATATTCTTCCTGGTACTGCGGCCGCTACTATTGCCCCCGTTAGTACAGCCAGCAATCTCCCGAATTGCGGAAGGTTTAGAAAACCGACTTCGATGTTCAAACTAACGGTAACGATTAGACCTATAGAGAAGTTTAAGATTATTTGTAAAACCGTAGGAGGTAGCTCGATCATCTCCTACCACCCCAGAGGATAGCTAGACCTCTCGGCTGTACTAACAGTGTTATTGCCATAACTAAGAGCGGTATTGCTGGTCTATATGCGTAGATCCACCCACCTACTCCTGTAGCAATAACTGACACACCTAGGTACTCCCCGACACCAACTAAGAATCCTCCAAGAAGAGCTCCGTAGATAGAATACAGACCTCCTACTATAGAGCCAGCGAAAAACGAGACCACCATAGTCATCCCGGCCGCAGTATATCCGGTAACGACAAGAGTAAGTAGTCCCCCACTAAGACCTGCCAAAGCCCCCCCTATCAGCCAAGCAATAGCGTACGTGAGCTCCGGGTTGATACCGCTGAGGCTGGCAAGTTCTGGGTTCTCAATAGCGGCTCTCATGGATATCCCGAGCTTAGTCTTCGTAAGAAACAGGTGAAGTATTACTACTACTAGAACTAGGACTAGTGGAGCTACCAACCCGACTAGCCTTATCGAGGTCGGCCCGAGGCTTACGGCTATATCTCTCGTCTCGAAAATGAAGTACTTCGCAGGTAATCTATGGACTCTAAGCAAGTAGTCTGAGAAAACGTTTAGGAAGCCAAATAGTATGAGGTCGACACCAAGTGTTGACATCATCAACGTTACCTCCTTCGCTTTAGCCTTAAGTAGCCTCCTATTTACTGATAAGTATATGATGCCGCCCAGGAGGCCGCAGAAGAGAGCAGCCGATAGCAGGTGATGGTAGGGAGTATACCCTATGAGGCATGTAAGAGCGAAAACTATGTACATACCCCAACCTACTAGAGAAGCGTGCGCAAAGTTGAAGGTTTTCGTAGCGTTGTATATTAGTGTAATAGATGCTGCCCCAATCCCAATACAGCTAGAGTACGCAATAGCTTTTATCAGTAAGTCTAGCAGATTATTCACCAAATACTTACAGGGAGCTGAAATTTAAGCTTTAAATATTTGTTTAGCACATATAAACACGCGGTAAGAGCTATGCCAGTTCCTGGGAAATTACCATATGCTATATCGATAGTACTGCTGATCCTTGGAGTAATAGTCGGGTTCTTCGTTGGTCAGGGAACCGCCCCAGTAGCAACAGTCACCGTTACAGCTCCGGGTATAGCACCTCCTACTACGGTAACAGTCACAGCTCCGGTAGCGCCAATCGGTCTCACTGGTGAGGTCAAGATCGGCACGCTAATACCTCTCACTGGTGTGTTATCAACGTTCGGAGCTCAGTATAGAGTGGTTTTAGAGTTAGCGGAAAAAGAAATTAACGATTACTTAGCCAGCCTTGGGAGACCGTGGAGGATAAAGTTCGTAATCGAGGACACGGCTACAGACCCTAAGACACACCTTGACAAACTTATGGCTCTTCATGGAGCTGGTATAAAGATATTCATAGGTGGTACGTCTAGTGCTGAACTATCTGAAGCCCTCGGATACTGTAACGCAAACAAAATACTGATAATCTCACCGTCTTCTACGTCTCCAGCTCTTGCTCTAAAGGATATGGCGCTGAGGTACACCCTAAACGACATCTATCAAGGTAAAGCTATAGCTAAGATAATGTGGTTGCGAGGGATAAGGTGGGTTATACCCGTATGGAGGGGTGATACCTGGGGAGATGGTTTAGCCAGGTACACCCTAGATTACTTCAAGGAGATATGTAAGGCTAGTGGAGAAAGTTGTGGTGTCCTGGAGGATTATGCGATAAGGTACGACCCTAGGGCTACAGAGTTCTCAGCAGAGGCAGCGAGACTCAACGAAGCTATTAGTAGAGCTGTAGCTACTTACGGTAAGGATAAGGTCGGTATACTACTCATAAGCTTCGAGGAAGCTGCTGCTGTATTTGCTGCCGCAAAGGCCTACTCAATACTGTGGGAGGTCAAGTGGATGGGTTCGGATGGAACAGCTGCTATAGAGCCACTACGGGATCCTGCTATCGCTGATATGGTCATAAAGGTCGGATTCTACAATACTATGACCTCTCCGGGAGTCTCACCTCACGGTGAGAAGATACGGAGTGCGGTGAGGTCTAAGCTAGGTATGGAACCCATGGGTTACACGTACTTCGTATACGATATTGCGTGGTCTGTAGCACTAGCTCTTGACATAGTTAATTCTTATGACCCAGTGGAGGTTATGAGGATTTTACCCATGGTTTTAGAGAGATACTTAGGTGCTTCTGGATACATAGTGTTAGACGAAAACGGAGATAGATCTGTCGGTGACTACGATATATGGGCTATAGTTAAAGTTGATGCGGTTTACGAGTGGAAAATCGTTGGGATCTACAAGGGTCTAACAGAAACTATTGAGTGGTACACCTCTTAGATAAATACACCTTTTTAATTCACTAAGTTCTCCTATCTGTGGCTGTGGAGTGGTAATATGTCTTACATACTCGAAACATTCGGTCTAGTAAAGAGGTTTGGTGGATTAGTTGCTGTCAACCGTGTAGACATCAAAGTAAAGAGAAACAGCGTAACGATGCTCATAGGACCTAACGGCGCCGGTAAAACTACTTTCGTAAACGTGTGTACGGGGGTTTTAAAGCCAGATGAAGGTAAGGTGATATTTAATCCAGCAAACGATGAGAGAAAAAAGCTAGATATAACTGGCTGGCCACCTCACAAAGTCTACAAATCGGGATTTGTTAGAACTTTTCAAATACCTCAACCCTTTCTCGCTCTAACAGTTCTCGAGAACATACTTGTGGCCTTAGGAGGTAAGGGCGAGAACCCAGTAATAGCTCCACTCAGGCAGCTGTGGGTTAGGGAGGAGGAGGAGAGAGTACGGAAGGCCTTTGAGATTTTAAGAAGAGTGGGTCTAGATGACTACTGGGACTGCGAGGCCTATAGATTGGGGGCCGGTCAATTAAAGATGCTCGAAGTAGCTAGGGCTCTGGCTGCTGGTGCTAAGCTAGTGGCTCTTGATGAACCAATAGGAGGTACTGACCCAGCGTATGCTCACGAGATCTTTAAACATATCCAAAGCCTAGCCAGGTCTACAGACATAAGCTTTCTCGTAATAGAGCACAGGATAGACATAGCGCTACCATTCGCAGACTACGTATACGTGATGGACCGAGGAGCAGTTATATCGGAGGGAACTCCAGATGAAGTAGCTAGTGACCCTAAGGTCATCGAAGTATACATAGGTGGGTAAAATGATTAAACTACGTGAACTAACTTCAGGTTACGGAAAGCTTAAGGTGCTCTTTAACATAAACATGGAGGCCGAGTCTGGACAGATAACTGTTGTAGTTGGACCTAACGGAGCTGGTAAGACTACTCTACTCAACAGCATTACTGGGCTAGCGACGATACATGGTGGAAAGATATACTTCCAGGACCTCGATGTAACTGGTCTGCCACCGCATAGAGTTTCGAGACTAGGCTTATCGTATGTACCGCAAATGGGGAACGTCTTTTCTAATCTCACAGTCGAGGAGAACTTAAGAGTAGCTGGATACATGCTCGACTACAAGGAGCTACTAGATAGACTAGAGCTAGTCTTCAGCATGTTCCCAGTGCTAAAGAACTTCAGAGCTAGGAGAGCGGGAACTCTAAGTGGTGGAGAGAGAAGAATGTTAGCAATAGGAATGGGATTAATGAAAAAGCCTAGGGTAATGTTGTTAGATGAAGTTACAACGGATCTAGCTCCTATCTACGTCAAGAAAGTACTTGAGAAAGTTGTTGAGCTCAGAGATGAGTTGAAGATCTCTGTTATCCTAGTAGAGCAGCACGCTATTAGAGCACTTCAGATCGCAGATAAAGCATACCTCTTGGTTAGTGGAACCATTAGATATGAAGGCAATCCTCAAGACTTACTAAGTCACCGAGAGTTCTCAAAGCTGTACTTAGGTATATCGTAGACTAAGCTCACTATCCTTCCACTCTATATTTAGACAAAGCAGTCTTATCTCCCCTAAGAACCCATCAGAAGCATTGAGGAATGAGACGTGCTCTCCACAGTCTGTTTAGTGTTGCTGGAGAATCAACTTATTTTATGGTGCGAGTATATGTGTACTAGGTGTAGTGGAGAATGGCATTCGGACCACCGGCTTTAGGATACGATAGAGCTATTACGGTGTTTTCACCTGATGGAAAGCTGTATCAGGTAGAGTACGCATCTGAGAACATCAGGAAGGGGTGGACAACTATAGCTATGAAAACGAGCAAGGGCGGTGTTATAGTAGCTGAGAAGAGAAAGATAGCTCCCTTGATAGACATGAAGTCTGTCGAGAAGGTATACATAATAGATACGCACATCGGAGCCTCTTTTGCTGGTTTAGCAGCTGATGGGAGAGTCCTCATAGATTATGCTAGACAGGTAGCCATGAACTACAGGTTTATATATGACGAGCAAATAGACGTAGAGCTACTGACGAGATACGTTTGCGACATAAAGCAGCTGTACACACAGCATGCTGGTGTTAGACCCTTCGGAGTTTCTCTAATATTTCTAGGTACCGATAGGAGGGGTGTTAGGCTTTTTAGAACAGAGATAAACGGCTACTACTTCGGGTACCAGGCTCTCGCTGTAGGGATGGGTGAGCAAGTTGCGACTCAGTATCTTGAAAAGAACTACGATGAGAGGATGGACATAAAGGAGCAGATAGCACTAGCACTCCGTGCCTTGAGGGCTAGTAGTGAGGGTCCACTAGATCCCTACTATGTCGAGATAGGCTATGTAGACCTAAAAGAAGCTGTATTCAAGAAGCTAGCGCTTGAGGAGATACAGTCCGCTATCTCGGAGGCCGGTGTAGATAGATGAGTAAAAGTAGGGAATATGTTATAGCGCGGTACGAGTTTAAAGGTCACAAATTCGAGATTCTCGTTGACCCAGATAAAGCCTTAGAGTATCGGGGGGGTATAAATCTAGACCTTGACGAAGTCTTAAAGGGAGACTACATCTATAAGGATGCTCGAAAAGGTGATAAAGCCTCCCCAGAGGAGCTAGTTAAGGTTTTTGGTACCGAGGATGTCAAGGTGATAGCAGACACTATAATCAGAAGAGGGGAGCTACAGCTAACTACGGAGCAAAGAAGGAGAATGCTTGAAAACAAGAGAAAGCAGATAGTGAACTACATAGCTAGGTCTGCTGTAGACCCTAAGACTAAGACTCCAATACCACCTCAAAGAATAGAGAAAGCTATGGAGGAAGCAAAAGTGTCCGTAGATCTCTACAGGAGTGTGGAGGAGCAGGCCGCAGCTATAGTTAAGGCTATCTCGAGGATCTTACCTATTAAGATAGCTAAGGCTAGGTTCAGCATTAAGGTATCTTCAGATACAGCAGCAAAGGTTGTTCAAGACTTGAGGAGGTTGGGAGAAGTTAAAGCAGAGGAGTGGGGAAAGGACGGTAGCTATAAGCTGGAGTTCGAAGTTCCTGCCGGCCTCCAGCACGAAGTCATAGATAAGATAAATAAGATCACTAGGGGTCGGTCGGAGGTTAAGATCGAGGTGTTCTAATGGAGTCCCAAGAAGCGCAGAGAACCCTCGTAGTCCCCGGAGAGGCGTTTGCTGAGGGAGAGTACAGAGTACTAACTCCCAGCTACGTGATTAAATTAGATAAAAAGTACGTAGCGACTGTTGTTGGGCTAGCGCAAGTTAACGATGAATCCAAGGAGATCAGCATAATACCTCTAGAGGGCTGCTACATCCCGCAACCTGAGGACTTAGTAGTCGGTTATGTTGCTGATGTCGGTCTTACGTCGTGGGAGCTGGACATTAGAGCACCCTTCACGGCTACTCTCTATGCCGTAGACTTTCTGGGGAGACCAGTAAACCCAGCTAAGGAAGACCTGAATAGGTACTTAACTACCGGTGACACTATCTTAGCTAAGGTAGAGGTATTCGATAGGAACCGAGGGCCGATAGTGACAACAAAAGGTAAGGGTCTTGGTAAAGTCGTTCGCGGGACGGTGGTCGAGATAAGCCCAGTGAAAGTTGCGAGAGTTATTGGTCGTAAGGGTTCAATGCACCAGATCTTGGAGGGGGAGACGGGATGCGAGGTTGTAGTGGCTAGAAACGGTAGAATACTCATAAACTGCCCGAATAAGGAGCTAGAGGATATACTAGTAATGGCGATAATCAAGATAGACCGTGAAGCACACATACCCGGGTTAACGGATAGAGTTAGAGAGTTTATTATACGAGAGAAAGTTAGGAGGGGTTTGATAGGTGGAGAAGCCAAAACTAATTAGAGAAAACGGTCTGAGACACGACGGGCGTAGACCAGATGAGCTTAGACCTATTAGGATGTCCGTAGGCATACTGAATAAGGCGTCTGGTTCCGCCTTAGTAGAGTATGGTGAGACTAAGGTCCTGGCAGCAGTTCATGGACCTAGGGAAATACCTCAGAGACACTTGCTACTTCCAGATAGGGCGATAATTAGATGTCGCTACCACATGCTGTCATTCTCGACGCATGAGAGGAAATCACCTGTACCTACTAGAAGGGAGATAGAGCTATCTAAGGTTATAAGAGAGGCTCTAGAACCAGTAGTCATGTCAGAGACTTTTCCTAGAACGGCCATCGATGTCTTCATCGAGATAATAAACGCGGATGGAGGTACCAGAACCGCAGCAGTAACGGCGGCGTCTCTAGCTATAGCTGATGCCGGAATACCCATGAAAGATATGGTGGTCGGAGTCGCGGTAGGTAAGGTCGAGGGAGTATTAGTATTGGACATAGATGAAGCAGAAGATATGTTCGGGCAAGCTGATATGCCAGTAGCCATAGCCCCGTCACTAGGCTTAGTCACTCTTCTTCAGCTTAATGGGGTACTGACTAAAGAGGAGTTCAGTGAGGCCTTAAGGCTAGCTTTCGTTGGAGCTAACCAGGTCTACGAGAAAGCGAGAGAAGCTCTCAGAGATAGGTATATGAAAGCGAGGGTAGAAGAGTAATGTCCCACACTCCATCTCCCGGAATTATAACACCGAAGCTCAGAGCAAGCACTATAGTGAGCATGCTTAAGAAAGGCATAAGAAGCTCTGGAAGAGGCTTGATGGAGTACAGACAGATAGAGATAGTCCCGGGCTACGTACGCAATGCGGATGGGTCGGCTCTAGTTAGACTTGGTAACACCGTGGTTGTAGCAGGAGTTAAGCTAGAAATTGGGACTCCGTACCATGACACTCCTAATGAGGGAGCCCTAGTAGTAAACGCCGAGTTCATGCCGACAGCGTCACCCACTTTCGAGCCGGGACCCCCGGACGAGAACGCTATTGAACTAGCGAGGATCATAGATAGGTCGCTAAGAGAGCTAAAGGCGATAGATATGAGCAAACTATCAATAATTCCGGGTAAAAAGGTCTGGGTAGTCTATGTAGACATATACGTACTAGATCATGATGGAAACCTCGTAGATGCTTCATCTATAGCTACTCTTGCTGCTTTGATGAACACGTCTCTACCTAGAGTTGAAGTAGAGGAACCCGGAAACGTAAAGATAGATAGGAGCACCAGGCTATCGCCTCTTCCTATAGGTAACAAAGTCGTTACGGTAACGGTAGCTAAAGCTGAAAACGTTCTGTTTGTCGACCCCGACCTCGATGAGGAGAGTGTGGCTGAAACCAAGTTAGTAATAGCTGTATCCGATGATAAAAGAATTGCTGGTCTTCAAAAATCAGGTATCGGTGGACTGACGGAATCCGAGATAACGCAGGCTATAGACATAGCACTAAAGACTGGGAATAGTTTAATAGAGATAGTAGCATCGAAGATTACTCTATGAATTAGTACAGGTCTTTGCGCATTACATATTAAACTCAGATATCTCTTTTTCGAGCATAGGACTCGTGAACCTATCGGAACTAGTACCTTAGCTTCGTGAGCTATACTCTATGTAGCTAGTAAAGCAAATTCGTAGCTATTTCAGGCACATGCTAGATCAACTGTGGCTTTAAGAAGCCTCATAAGCTCAGAGGTGTTAAGAAGAAACCTATAGTCAGTACAATACAGCTCTAGATTGATAAAAGCGCCGGGGGCGGGATTCGAACCCGCGTGGGGTGGAACCCCAGTGGGTCTCACGCACTGCCGGAACTCGAGCCCACCGCCTTAGGCCGCTCGGCCACCCCGGCTAATTTAGATGTAGTAAAAGGGTTTATAGACTTTACTGTCGAGACTTCCTAGTAGGGGGTGTAACGTACTTGATGCTTATACTTTCTTTGTGGGTAGCACCCACATTACTAGATCTAGTTCACATACTCGTGTGAAGGCATGAATAGGTTGAGGTGGAACAACTAATGGCGCATGAACGAACCACGCTTATGACGCCTCACTAGTTAAAAACCCCTCTCTCATTTCTTACTAATTACTACCTAGGCAACTGAGTGGAAGTTCTCGGTAGTTAGCGTTTACTTGATTGGTTGTGTTAAAGTTGCTTTTAAGGTGCCTCAGGAAATTAATCTAAGGTGAGGTACGTGATAGGAAAGGGGCAAGTAGCTGTAGTCGAGTACTCGCTTTACGTAAAAGACACCGGAGAACTTATTGACACTACATCTGAAGTTGAAGCAAAACTCTATAAAAAGTATGTTGAAGGAGCTCTATACGAACCAGAGGTAGTAGTTGTTGGAGAAGGAAGATTTTTTCAAGGCTTTGAGGAATCTCTAGAGAACTGCGATATAGGAATAGAAAAGGAGTTCGAAATACCTCCTGAAAAAGGATATGGTTTTAGAGACCCGACTAAGGTAAAGACTTATCCCAGGAGGGTTTTTGAGAAGCAGAACATTAGACCCGAAGTTGGTAAGGAAGTAAGGATTAATGACGATATCGGGAGGATTCTAGCTGTAGAAGGTGGAAGAGTTATTGTAGACTTTAATCACCCGCTCGCGGGAAAGACTTTAAAGCTGAAGATACGTGTCGTTAAGGTAGTTGACGATCCCATTGAGGCCGTAAAGTACTTGGTTAAGAGAAGGGTTAGGGGCGTAAAGCTTGATGAAGTCAAGGTTGGGATAGAGGAGCAGAGTAGAGCCGTCGTTGAGCTACCTAGAGAGTTCAGAGTGGGGAGGGATATACAGTACTCAAAGGCTCTAGCTGCTTACGACATACTCAAGCACGTTAAAAACTTAAAGGAGGTAGTGTTTCTCGATAGGTTTACTAGCGATGAACTGCGAGGGTGACCTATGGAGTCAGAGCTCAAGCAGCCGGAAATAAATATTGGTGTTGTGGGTCACGTAGATCACGGTAAAACAACACTAGTACAGGCTATTACAGGTATTTGGACATCTAAGCACTCGGAGGAGCTACTGAGGTCGATGACTATAAAGCTCGGATATGCCGACACGGATGTTTATGAGTGTCCTGACAGACCGGTTTACGAGAGGTATGTAACAGACCCTCTAGAGTGCTCAAACGCGGCTTACAGAAGAAGCATATCTTTTGTAGATTCACCTGGACACGAGGTTTTGATGGCTAACATGCTTTCTGGTGCCGCCATAATGGATAGTGCTCTTCTTGTAGTAGCTGCTAATGAACCATGCCCGCAGCCTCAGACAAGAGAGCACTTTATGGCGCTAGAGGTGATAGGTGTAAAGAAAGTCATAGTAGTACAAAACAAAGTTGACGTCGTGAGTAAAGAGCAAGCCAGAAAGAATTACGAAGAAATCAAAGCGTTTCTTTCAGGTACTTTTGCGGAGGAAGCTCCAATAATTCCCGTCAGCGCTCTTCACGGAGCAAATATTGATGTACTGTTGTCAGCAGTAGAGCACTTTTTTAAAACCCCCGAACGTGACGTAACAGCTAAACCACTAATGTTCATTGCGAGGTCTTTTGATGTTAATAAACCGGGTACACCTCCAGAGAAGCTGGTAGGTGGAGTTATAGGGGGGTCAGTGGTAAAGGGAATCTTTAGAGTAGGTGACGAGATCGAGATAAGCCCTGGAGTAAAGGCAGTGGAAGGCGGGAAGACTGTTTATAGGAAGCTCTATACAAAAATAGAGAGCATAAGGTTCGGTGAGAGGTCTTATGAGAAAGCGGGACCAGGTGGACTTGTAGCTATGGGGACCGCCCTCGATCCCTCCCTAACTAAGGCCGATAAACTAGTAGGGTCTGTTGTAGGGCTCGCTGACCAACTGCCACATCCAAGGACACACTTCTCAGCAGATTACTCTCTATTCGAGAGAGTAGTTGGAACAAAGGAACTTCAGAAGGTCCCTCCCCTGAAGGTAGGTGAGAGACTCATAGTAACTGCTGGAACAGCCATAGCCATGGCCGTCATAAAGAGGCTCGCAAGTGACTGGTTTGAGGTCGAGCTTGTAGATAAGCCCGTTATCATATGGAAGGGAATGAAAATCGCTATAAGTAGAAACGTCATGAATAGATGGAGACTTGTCGGTTGGGGCGTTGTTAGAGATTAGTTTAGCACACCGCTCGTGTGAGCTAGTTCTAGACACAAGCGCGCTCCTACTGATTACCTATGGAGTAGATCCCGTGTCAGAGGCAATAGTGATTCTCAAGAATTACTGCCCGGACATCCGGGTTTCGCTACTGACAAGCGTTGTTCAGGAGCTAAACAGGTTGGCTAAGGGAAGAGGACGTAAGGGAGTAGCCGCTAGACTGGCTTTAGCTAGACTAAGCAAACAAGATATCGCTATAGGCTTAATCGAGTTCTCCGGCTGCTCTAGAACTGATGAGTGCATCCTGGAATATTCTCGAACAGCTAGGAGCTTCGAGGTAATAGTAGCAACAACAGATAGAAGACTCGCTAAAACCCTAAAGGAGAGCGGGGTAAAGTACATTATTTGGTGGAAGAGTAAGCGGAAGTTCGTTATGGAGCCCCCCGTATGGGACTCGTAGATAATCTCATTACTGCTCCCGTAGCGAGTGAAGCCTTAATGCTTTCGGGTCCGAAGCCGGTAGGGCTTTAATTACGTACATCTCCCCGAACCCAGTAATAACTCTGTAAAACCCAGAAAGCTCTTTGTCTACTTCGATATCGCCACTATCTATAAGTAAGTACCTGATTTGACTCAGCTTACTCCTCGAGCTAACCACTATTATTCTGTCTTTACCTAGCAACTTCAGTACCTCGGGCGTTAGCTGCTGGTTTCCCCGGCCTATGAGGTATCCCTGACCACCTATAACTGAGAGAACTACGTAAACGTCCTTAAACACTCCTATGAGCCTCTTTATATCACTCGCTGATAAGTCTTTACCAACGATTTTATCGTCAAACACGGCGTCAAAGCCTAAGAGAGTTTTCTCTATGCCCAGCTTCGTGGCGATAGCTCTTGTAGTAGAGCCAGGTCCGAGTATGTAAAGAACCCCATGTCTGTAAACTTCTGACACGAAATACTCAGCAAGACCTTCAATATCTTCAGAACTTCCAAACTCTTTGGTGTGAACTCTTAAGTTCCCAGAGGATAGTGTAGGCATTCTTCCAAGGGGTTTTAACACCAAAACGTCTCTCTGTACAGCTTCCTCGTTTACGTCTACTACATCACCTACGTCGATGTATCCCTCACCTCTGCAGTAGTCTGAAACTATGTCAGCAGCGGCTTCGGGTGAAACAGCAAAGACTGAGGAGTATACCTTAACTCCCGAGGGAACTCCGAGAGCAGGCAGTGACCCGCCACTAGCTTCAAAGACATCGCGTGCTGTGCCGTCTCCTCCAACAAAGACTATAGCACCTACTTTAAGTCGAAGAAACTCTTTTACAACTAGCGTTGTGTCTTCTCTTGTTGTTGTATCTGAAGTCGGTATATCTAGGCAGGTGAACTCACTTAGACCAGCAGTAGAAGCATAATCACAGCCCATTGTGCCACCAGCTATTAGTAGCTCCGCACAGCTAGAGCAAGTTTCTCTAAATCTAGCAAGAAATCTAATAGCTCTAGCTGGAGCAACCGGTTTAGCCCCTCTCTTTAATGCCTCATAATACAGCTTTCCATCTGTTCCCTTAAGGCCGACAGCTCCGCCCATACCGGCTATGGGGTTAACTAAGAACCCAATTCTACAATCACTAGATTGACGACTCACGACCTTATCCTAGACTAAAACTTCGGCTTACTGGTATAAACCTTATCTTATGAGGCTTAATGGAATCAGCAAGTGCTAGAAAGCTGGTTACACCGATAACAGGTATGCCTCTGCAGTACTCTACGGCAGGCTTAGAAGAGTGACCAACAAAAACTACTGATGGTTTTATGGCTTCTATTAGAATACGTAGAGATTTAAGTCCTGAAGGTATATAGAGAGGAGGTACTTTATCCAGGCATCCGTATGGTGGGAAATGCGTCAGTAAGACATCGACTTTTCCCGCATTAGACATTAGGGCAGTGTAATCTAGGAAGGTGTTAATAGTTCCAACCCCACCAATTCTAACGCCAGCTACCTCCACTACTTTACCATCTAAGAGAATGTTGTATTTCTTGGCTAATTTAATGACGTGTATGTCATCTTCGTCACCAGAAACCATTAGTAGATTAATGTGAGAGAACTCCTTTATGAAGCTCTCGTTAATATTAACATCACCGCAAAGTAGTAGCGTATCAACTTCAGAGTACTTAGCGATCTTAACTACGTAATCCAAGTAATAGGGGTGGGTTATTCTTGAAGTAGCTAGTATCATACTAAACTCCCCATTCCATCCTCAAGAGGACTAAGGCTATAGACGACGCAACTAAATCTGAAATAGACCCGAGATTTACGCCGACCTTATTTACTAACACATCACGTGCATCGTAGAAGCTTGTTGAAGATTTAGAAGCAACTTCCCGCACTAGTCTAGAGAGCATGATGCCTCCCGACTTAAACGATATACTATCGAAGTACTTACTTGCGGCATATCTATAAAGCTCGCTGGCGTATCTCAGCAAATCATTAGCAACCACAGATTTAGTGGAGTTATACAGATCTAGAGTTACAGAGAACTTATTGACTATATTGTAAGCTACTAGATCCCAGATAGCTGATTCAAGTAGTAGTTCAAACACGTTATTTGGAGACTTCGGCGAATAGTATAGCCCATGATAGCTCGGGCTAGCCAGTTCTATAGACCTTATCAAGTCACCCGGGGGTTCTTTCGTCATGCAGTACTTAAATTCATCGTATCCTCTCAAAACGCAATCCTCAAGAGAATCGCACTCTCTTGCTTTAAGTGAGTAGAGAATAGATGAAGCAAGAGACAAAGCCACTAATCCATAGCCTAGGCAAGTATTAGTATTAATAACTGGGTTTCTTAAGATGCCGTTCATGATGATAACTAGGTTTTTCCCGATAGGTACGCAACCCCCATAGGAAGGCATGCTCGCTATTGAGCTATATATGTAGAAAGAACTATGGACAAACTGAGTTGGGCTCAAGCCTTTCAAGGTCTCCGTAGCTGTAACTCCACTTATTTTTGGTGAAATTACTTCGATTACGAAAGCAGACGCAAATGACCTCGCAACCGAGTACCACAGGCTACGCAATTCCATTAGCCTAATTCCTCAATTTCTAGTACCGTAACCACTCTACTTAAGTGTTCTCTCAAGGTCTCGCGCCATTTCTGTCCAACAGATATCGGGGAGAATATCCCGGTTAGCACGCCGCCAACGCTTTTTATTAGCTTTATTAGAGTTGCCGTAGTCTTACCGCTTCTTATGATGTCATCGACTATTAGTACTTTTTCACCTTTTTTCAGTCCAGATGAGGGCACGTATAGCCTCACTATTGAGGGTGGATCTCGGGATACGTATTCAGCTTCATATATTGAGTCGGATGTGAACGGTATTCCCTTTCGCGAGATAGTCAGCTTCGATTTAAAGAGGTCGGCAACTAAAGTCGCAATCGGCACCCCATCCAACTCTACAGTGAGAACAGTATCGACATCGCTAAAGCTGTAGAAAGCCACGTACGCAAGTATCTTAAGCAATAGAACGTTATCGAGAACGCTGCTTGTGTCAACAGCCCCATCTTTAAATCTAATGTATTTTCTGAGTACGTTCGAGACTACGTCTCTTGAGGTTAGTAATCTAACGATACTTTCAGCTCTCTCGAAACTTGGAATGATCTTGAGAGTGATATACCTCCATATAGCGGGAGGAGGAATCCCCACAAGTTCCGAGATTTCCCGATACTTCATTAATCCTTTATAGAGTCTTAGAAGTTCTACTGAATGATACCTGAGGTCTTTATTTGCTACCGAGAACCCTGGCTCCACTATCCTTTACTCCCAATTAACATATCTGAATTAATAATATTTAAACACGCTTCCTCAATTCAGTTTTCTCAGATAGTAGCCTCTTGGCGTCAAGAAGTATCTCCTCTGCCCTAGATAGCCCAATACCAAGTATTTCCGCTAATTTCTCCGGGTTCATTTTGGATAAGTCTTCAATGGTTTTCACGTCAGCTAATATGAGCTTTCTGGATCTAACTCTTCCAATCCACCTCACCCTGACTAAGTCCAGAGCATCATCTTTAACTCCAGACTCTACTCTCTTGCTGAGAGTCATTAACTTATGGGCGTGCTCGCTGAGGCCGATGGTGCCACATATTACTCCAGAAGCGTACAGTAACCACTGGGCTGTATCTGCTAAGACAGCTATATCTCCCACCCCCACTCCATATCTCTCAGCAATAGTGTCTTCGCTTACCTCCTCTATCCAGTCCCGCAGTATCAAGCCAGCCTTCGTAGCTCTAAGGAGGTCGTATTCGCTAATCCAAGGAGGTGCTGGTATATTTCCGCTCTCAATTAAAATCTCCATAGTGGTGTAAAGCTCTTTAGACTTAGTGCTTCCTAATCTAACCCTAGAAAAATCTGGAGTGATAGCTATTAGCGTTAAATAGTAGATGTCATAGGCTTTTTTTACATTTGAGAGGTTTTCGACGAATATTTTAGCTGTTAAGGGATCTATGTAGAGAGCAGAGACAGTCTTCCCAAGCTTTGTGGGTTTAAGAACTCCATCATCCCAAGAAATCAGTTCCCACTCATTTAAATCCTTGAGGACTCCCTTGACCCTGCTTGTGAGAGCAGAACCCGCCTGCTTAAATGCTAGAGTTAGTTTGAGTAAGTTAAGGAGCTTTTCCACAGTTTCAGCGTCCTGAGAAGATAGGAGCGAGAGTGTGTGTATTCTTACAGCTCTATCCGATAAGAGTACTGAAGTAGCTGGCTCCGGGGATCCCTTGATATACCCGAATACCTCCTCTCTATTCTTAGCATCAGTTATCACGACCTCTCCATAGGGATCTAGCCCTGGTCTACCGGCTCTACCAGCCATCTGTTTGTATTCAGCAACGGAGATCCCCCTCATGTAGCCTTCTTCATATCTCTTTACACTAACTAAAACCCTTCTAGCTGGAAGGTTCACACCTGCCGCTAGTGTAGGGGTTGCCACTACAGCCCTTATCTTCCTGCTTCTAAAAAGCTCTTCAACGAACTTCCTAGTAGTGGTGGAGAGTCCAGCATGGTGGTACGCAACGCACTTGCTGAGAATGTATCTAGAGCTATCGAGCTCCACCTTAGGTGGCTCACGTCGCAGAAACTCCTCTAGAACGTCTTGGCACTTTTCTTGTGAGTAATCTGCTAAAACTCTTGCGAGGTTTTCCGCTTGCTGCCTTGAGTGCTTAAAAACAAGGACTTGGTAGTTCTGAACGTAAGCTTCTCTTAGTGCGTGTGCTTCAAGGTCTCCTCTAACTGTCTCGATCCTCCCGTCATCAAAGACTATTGCTCTAGTGCTCCGGTCATAATATCCTTCAACTAGCCTTACCGGACGCCAATCATCATAAACTAGGTCAGCGTTCAGCCATTCGGCTAGTTCACTAGAATTACCAGTAGCAGCGCTGAGACCGATTATCCTATACCCCTCACGTAGTGACCTCACACCAACTAGTTCTACAACGTGTCCTCTCTCATCATCTCCTACAGTATGGAGCTCGTCCAAGACCACGGTACCTATCTTCCTGATCCACAATGGCTTAAGTCTGAGTAGGGAATCAAACCTTTCGTAAGTTGCTACAACGAAATCGCACTCGGAAAGCCACTCGGACGGTTTATCGTAGTCCCCAGTAGTAATGCACGCTCTACACCCGAGAGTTCCGCAGACCAACTCTAAGTCCTCAAGCTTCTCGGACGCAATACTCTTTAATGGAACAAGGTAAACGCCCATTCCCTTTTCAAAGAAGGTTTTGATCATGGCCATGTAACCGACTAAGGTCTTACCGCTTCCAGTGGGAGCTACTACAACGATGTTATTGTTAGACTTCAGGAGTCCTGACTCAATAGCCTTAACCTGAACTGGCATAAGAGCTTCGATACCTAATGTTCTCAAAGCTTTGATGAGTGCCGGCATATCTAAGGCATCCTCCACCATCGAGATAGGCTCTAGGATCTGTTGCAACATGACACCTGCGTGTTCTAGTGCTCTATCACTCTAATAGTTCTTAAATACTTACTAATAAGCCCGCTACCGATAAGCTGAGGCTGTTTTGCGAACACAACACACCTTTCCCACGTACATCAACACTCTAACTACAGCTGCGGACCTCTCTCTTTAAAGCGAGGTAAAGATTAGATAAGAAGGTATTAGAGCTGGGGTTCAGCTCTCGTGTTGGTTCATATTAATGTGATGTCATTGCCTTATCTCTGTTCCCCCGCATTCCGCTCGGGGCCTCATCGGGCTCAGGGAAGTTCGGGGCGACCCCGCGCCTCATCTACATGGCTCTCGCTCCCTCATCGAGTAGCCTCCACACACCGACCCATGCGGAAACACTCATAAGAGTTTCCGCAGCATCTATCAAGCAACATAAACCATCACGAAACCCGAAACAGTTGCTTAAGGTTCAGAGATTAAAATCTTACTAAAAGCACAGCTTTTAAGCTCCTAAGCAACTAAAGACTTGGGTGCCTGCGATCGTAGATATTTCGACGATCACACTAATCCTCGCTACTTTATTCATAGTTTTACCGCTCTTAGCGTCGAGCATAAAGGTTCTTAAGGAGTACGAGAGAGGAGTGCTCTTTAGGTTGGGTAGGTTAGTAGGGGCTAGAGGCCCGGGGCTGTTTTTCGTGATACCTTTTGTTGACTCTATAGCCAAGGTAGACCTCAGGATAATGACTATCGATGTTCCTAAGCAGGAAATAATTACTAGAGATAACGTTAGTGTTAAAGTGGATGCTGTGATATACTTTAGAGTAGATGACTCAATAAAAGCTATTACTAAAGTCACAAACTACATGTACGCAGTCTCTTTGCTTGCTCAAACAGTACTTCGAGATGTCGTAGGGCAGGTCGAGCTAGACGACCTTCTAACTAAGAGAGACGAGATCAATAAGAGGATCCAGGGAATTATAGACGAGCTTACTGGTCCCTGGGGGATCAAGGTGGTCTCAGTTACCTTGAAGTCCGTAGAGCTGCCGGAGAGCATGGTCAGAGCTATGGCAACCCAGGCTGAAGCCGAGAGATTGAGGAGGGCCAGGATAATTCAGGCGGAGGCCGAAAGACAGGCCGCAAGAATATTGAGTGAGGCTGCGCAGACATATGAAGAAAATCCGAAAGCCCTGAGGCTTAGGGAACTGCAGACCCTAGTAGAAATAGCGAGAGAGAAGAACTTAATAATAGTGACCGAATCATCGTCAGTAGTTGGAGCCTCGATATCGGCAGCCTCAGCAGTAACGCGCCAGACTACTCAGGCTGGTAAGTAATGCGTTTAAGCGTAATACTTCTTTTTACTATAGCATTGCTCGTGTTTCCCGGATTAGCTATTATAGCGGAAGTTAGCGGCACTATTATTATAGACACTCTCGTTCATGTTAAAGTTGCCCCACCTTGGGACATGATCGATGCCGGTATCGCTGAGTGCATCGTAGACGCTATCAGCTATGCTGAGTCAAGGAAATTAGGTGTCCTAGTGGAGCTCGAGACCTACGGTGGGTATCTAGATGCCGCGCTTACCATTGGGGATAAGATAGCTACGGCAACAACACCAGTAATAGTCTTTGTCTCTGGGGGAAAGGCGTTTAGTGCTGGTACCTTGATATCTCTTCCAGCACATTTAATCGTTCTCTCACCGATTGCGACCATAGGTGCCATGCAGCCAGTTGCGATAAACCCAGTGACGGGGAGGTACGAACCAATAAATGACTCTAAAGTGATAAACCCTATAATAGAGAAAGCAGTACACTATGCCAGACTTAGGAATAGGAACACTACTGCCGTTGAGATGTTTGTGACGAGAAACCTAGTCTTAACAGCTGAAGAAGCAGTGAGATACGGTATAGCTGATTACGTGGTGAGAGATGTCAGCGATGCCCTCAAGTACTTTAGTGGAAAAAGCATCTTCATTGGCAGTAGTGAGTACACGTTATCCGGTGTTCTTAGAGTAGAAGAGTATTCGTGTGGTATTAGGTCCCGTTTTCTATCTATACTCTCTAATACCCTTCTTTCAAGCGTATTAACTACTATAGGTATAATGGCAACTATCTTCTCTATTGCTTCTGGAAGGCTTGAAGCTCTACCTCTAGCTCTAGTTTTCTTATTTCTCGGCTTAGTAGGTTCAGGTTTTAACCCTAATCTCATATCTCTTTTCCTCATCCTACTGGGAGCAGCACTTCTATCGATAGAGTTATTTTTGACACCTGGATTTGGGATACTCGGAATAAGCGGCATAATAATGTTAAGCACGGGGTTCGCCCTACTACCTACCGGAGGGCCCACATACATAGCTCCTAACGCTACATTTGTCTTAGTGTCTAGATACATAGCTCTAGGAATAGGGGTTGGAATAGGGTCTCTAACTGCCTTCGTGTTATACAAAGTAATACAGGCTAAGAGGCGCAAAGTAGTGCTCTTTGAACTTAGAGGGAAGGTAGGTAGAGCTATGGACCGAATACCCGCGGGCGGTGAGGGATTCGTTATAGTTGAGGGAGAGTACTGGAAGGCTTATTCTGATGAGGAGATAGAACCTAACTCCTTAGTGGTAGTAGTGGATAGAAGAGAAAGTATGCTAATTGTGAAAAAGTATGTGGGGAGTAGCTGACCTACCACTACACGAAGGTCGTGTTCCCTCCTGGCTCCTCAACGTTATGAAGAGAATGACTAGAGCTATAGTTAAGTTAGTCGTTCTCGAGAAGGGCCCCCCATACTTACTGAAGAGGTTGTCGAATCCTCTATGGTTTCAAGCACTAAATAACGCTATAGGAATGGATTGGGATAGCAGTGGCTCAACTACGGTTACTACGGCAATACTACGGGAAGTCTTAGCTTGGGAAAACCTAGGGGTTTGGGTGGCCGGTGGAAAGGGGACTAGATCTACAGCAGTACCTAGAGAGATAGACATGCTAGTCGATAGGGGACTCATAAGGTTTAGTACTAGAAATGAGTTAGTGCGGATATCAAAGCTTGCCGCCAAGACCGATTCCGCACTTCTACAAGACGGCTTTTCTCTCTATCATCATATCATAGTGTTTGACGGAAAGGGAAGTTGGGTAGTTATACAGCAGGGTATGAACTCTAGTGAGAGAATAGCTAGGAGATACCATCTTTCGTGGGAGAGGGCGGATTCAGGTGACGTAACTATAGAGCCTCATAGTGGGGCACTATGTGAAAAAACCACACTACCACTAAACCTAAGTGACAGAGGATCCCTCAAAAGCCGTAAAGTCATACTAGATCTGGTGCGTGAGAGACCCACGAAGATAGCTAAGTATTTGCATGTTGTCAACGCCGTCATTAGAGGATATAAACCTCTTTTTGGAGAACTACCTCGACCCATAGTAGCGGAAATCCCCTACTATAGACCTGTTAAACTTACTGAGAGGCTCCTCAAGATACTAAACGAAGCGTATGAGGTTAGTCCATCAAGCTTCTCTGAACTCTTGCACGAGACGAGAGCTGGTCCAGAAACTCTCAGGGCTTTATCGCTTATTTCTGAGCTGGTCTACAGAGAACCACCACCCTTAAGAGACATCGAGGTGTATAGCCCCTTCAAGTACGCGTATACCATAGGAGGCAAGGACGGGGTTCCGTACCCAGTTAAGAAAAAGCTTGCTGAAGAAGTACTCAGCGAGTTATACGAGATAGTAAGGAGTGCCGAGCTAGGTTATAAAGATAAGCTCAGGGCTTTCAGGTCATTATCTAAGCTAGCACCACCCGATATTGCGCCTATTTAAACTCTCTCAACTTCGATTTCTATATATGATACATACTTAAATCCCCTCTTCTCACTCCCTATTCTAACGTTCGCTAGTTTGATGCTGTCTCCGAGCCTAGACTTGAGGGCGTTATACAGCGTCACAGCTCTGTGTATATTGTCACCACATCCTCTTATTACAACTGATTTAACACCTTGGTTAAATATTATGGCTATTGAAGCCATGTAATCGCTAATAGCCCTTTTCCCGACGCTGACTTTATATGATTTTGTTTCGCTCATCAAAGCCTCCTAATAGCAATCAACTAGGATTAAATAAGCTTAATACAACTGGAGCTAGTCCTTATACTATTTCAGCAGATTGATACTGTTGGCTATGCTATCCTTAAAGCAGTCTTGAGAAGGTTTGCGCGCTAGGACTCTTAGCGAAGCTATTCTTAACTTACACTTTCTCTAGCTAGTTACAACCCACAATAACTCCAGGAGAGGGCTTTTTGTTACGGTATTTCTGCATTTAGTAACTCGATCTTATGTAAGTTGTTGTAAAAAACATTGAATCTTCTCTTAATGAGTTTTGATTTTTCAGCAACTATACTGCTTGCTCTTTGATAGTTTATTACTATAAAATTACTTTCTCTAAGAAGAGCTATTTCTCTTGCTAAAGACTCCTGCCTAAGCCACTGTCCCCACACTTTCCCTCTACCCATCAATTTGATTAATCTATTCTTTACGAACTCTGGGATATTTTTTGGAGAAGCGAAAGATAGAGGAGTTCCAGGAAGGGGTATAAAAGTATGACAATGTATTCTTCCACCAAGTTCTACTATCTTCTCTATATGTTTCATCGTGATTTCTAGGTCTTCAGAGTCTTCCCAGGGTAAGCCGAACATGTAGTCGACGTCGACGTTAAAACCGTACTTATTGGCCGCTGTGACGGCGTTTAATACATCATCAGCACTATGCTCTCTATGTAGTAACTTGAGGAGTCTGTCCGATCCTGTCTGAGCTCCAATATTAAGCTTCCTGTTATCGACATAAGCCTTAATAAGGCGTAAGGTCTCCTCGGTCACATGTTCGGGCCTCACTTCGCTTGGAAAAGATCCTAGGTAAACTCTTCCTCCGAGACTTCTAACATCTTTATTGAGTGTCTCAAGCAAACTACTTAGGGCAGCAACATCTAGGTTCTTGGAGCACATGTACTGAAATCCACTTGGGGATACGAACCTTATGTCTCGAATACCTCTGATAAGAAGTTCCTTGGCGAACGAAACTATGTTTTCAATGCTTCTAAACCTAGGAAAAGCACTGAACATGTAGCTTACTTGACAGAAGCGGCAAGCATGCGGACACCCTCTCATGATCTCTATGGGGTTGAAGAGGCCGAGCTCTCGACAAAAAGGAGGTACTAGATCCAGGTTCGACACCCTCCTTCTGCTATAACGTACTTTAACTCCTTCCTCACTTACATTAGCTACTCCGCGCACTGAAAGAGGGTCTCTACCTAGTATTAGTTCTACTATGAATTCAGCAAAGCTCTCTTCAGCTTCTCCAATAAAAGCTAAGTCAAACCCTATGTTCAAAATCGTACCGTAAGGATCCCCGGTAGCGTGAGGTCCTCCAGCCACAGAGATTCCACCTAGCCGTCGTGAAACCTCTAGGGCACTCTGGATTCTGCTGTAGAGACCAAGAATCTGAGTCGTCAAGAGGGACGCCACTAGAACGTGGGGTCTGCTGAGTGAAGTAAGAACTTCATTAACGTTAGCCCAGTTTGTTAAAACAAACCTGAAATAGCTATCTAGTCTCTCCTCTTTTAAGCGCTTTAATAGGTAACCTAACAGAACGCCTATACTGTATCTGTTTTCCTTTTCTGTTGCTACTACTACCGGGATTGGTGGCAATACTACCACCGCAAAAGTGGGCCCGCGGGGATTCGAACCCCGGACCTCCCGGTTATCAGCCGGGCGCTCTAACCAGGCTAAGCTACGGGCCCCGAAGAACTATGCGTTAGCACTTAAAACTTTTAATTAGGGGCATATCCGTTTGCTGCTCCAAAAGCTTTTATTCTAATGGTGTACGCAATTATGGTGCTAGGTACTTGGACATCTCCATACTGCTCCCGGGATTAGCCTTAGGAGACCCTATGGAACTGGGTATAAGAGTTACGTTCATAGTTTGGGGAGCTGTTCTACTGTTTCTAGCAGTGAAAAAAGGTGTCGAGCCTCTTCTGCTGATACCTATAGGGCTCGGGATGATTCTAGCTAACGTACCCGGTCTTCATCTAGCCAAGTACGTATGCCAAGACATGGATGGACAGCTGCCAGCGATGTTGAAGGGAGTTGAGGGTTTAGTAAACGTGATAAACCTCGGGAACTATACGAGAGTATGCTCTCCGGAGTCGACGTCGCTTCTCGGCTGGGTATACCATCTTGTGGTAAGGAGTGAGGTAGGTCCCATACTAATTTTCATAGGTATTGGAGCACTATCGGACTTTCGCCCACTAATATCGTTCCCTACAGGCGCTATCATAGGTTCGGCCGCCCAGTTGGGAATAACTGTTGTAACGTTCATAGCCCTAGCACTAGGATTTCACTTAAACGAGGCTATGGCTATAGGGGTAGTAGGAGGTGCCGATGGACCTACTACAATATATACCGCAGTGAACGTGGCACCCCATCTTGTTGGTCCTCTAACTATCGCCGTATACAGCTACATAGCCCTCGTTCCTGTAATACAGCCCCCCATAATTAGAGCTCTTGTACCGAAGAAATATAGAGCTATTGAGATGCCGAGCCCTAAGGAAGTAACCTTGGGCCACATACTTACGTTTTGGTTTATCTGTCTCGTAGTAGTAGGTGCCTTAGTTCCAGCGGCATTTCCGCTCGTGGCAGCAATAGCTATGGGAAACATAGTAAAAGAGCTCTCTACAAAAATAGGTGAGCTCGAGAGATACTTTAAGACACTAGCAGACCCTCTGCTCGATATTGCCACAATACTTACGATGATAGGTGTTGGTGCGACTCTGTCCTACGATTTCCTGTTGCAGTACGTAGCTGAGGCTTCTCCGGCAGCATTCTTCAGTTTCATTGTCGAGGCTTTCATGATACTGGCACTAGGTTTAGTGGCGTTTGCAGTATCTACAGTAGGAGGACTGCTATTTGCTTGGGCTCTCTACTTCCTAACTAAGGGTAAAGTAAACCCGGTCATAGGCTGTGCAGGTGTTTCAGCAGTCCCGATTGCTGCTCGAGTAGCTCAAAGAGAAGCACAGCTTGCTAGACCGGGACTATACGTACTGTTTCATGCTTTAGGGCCTAACGTAGCTGGAGTCATAGGTACCGCTATAGTAGCCGGGTTCTATATATCATACATAAAGCACTTCTGGGTACCTTAAAAGTAAACACACTCCAGCAATTCACTCAAAACATGCACTAAATAGGAGCTAATCTTTTCAAGGAGCGGTTAAATAATGCCCGATCCCCCCAAGTCCAGCAACTAACATGCCTTCAGCAAGTATCGAAGTACCTATTGTATGGAGCTCTTGAAGTGAAATTAACTTTCGATGCCTTCTGCTGTTGGAAAATCAGTTCAAGATATATGTAGTACTTCTCTTCGAAGGTCTAGAAATAATTAAAAGCGTTAGTAAGTGATCGCAATAGGTATACAACGTGTGGAGGTGAAAATGGGGGTCACATTCGCTAAAGTTAAGGGGTTTGCGTCTAGTTTGGCCATTCTGTTAGCGACTGTTTCTACACTAGCAATTATCACTGGTCTAGCCGGTTTTCTTGTATTTGAGGAAGTTATTGAAAGAGAAGTTAGCTTAAAGATCGTTGGAATAGCTCTGATTTTCGACTCTGTGTCCGTAGCGGTTTTTGCTCTATATAGGAAACACCTCATCGTCGAGCTAGTTGACGCTTTCTTAGTGGTATCAGTTTTCTGGATTCTCGCCCCGCTATTTTCAGCAACCCTGTATAGTTACACTATTCGTATGCCCTTTCTTGACGCACTTTTTGAGTCTGTTAGCGGGTTCTCTGGAACGGGTCTTACTGTTATAGATAAGCCGGAATCTCTTCCTCGAGTAATCCTTATCTGGAGAGCCCTAACGCAGTGGGTTGGAGAGCTTGGGGTCGTTGTGATCTCAGGGGTTCTGTTGCCTTTTCTACACAGGTCTATTAGGAGTATCTACGTAGTCGAGAGAGGGGCTAGACTAGCTCCAACAATAATATCGACAACTAGAAAGCTCTTCACTCTATACGTAGTGTATACGGCCATAGGAGTACTGCTCTTCACTCTTTCCGGTATGGCTCTCACAGACTCGATAGCCCACTCTATGACAGCTATAGCAACCGGGGGCATGTCTACTAACTCCGAAAACCTAGGCTACTGGTTTAAGGCTGGAAACAACTTCATAGCGATATCCGCATCTATATTAATGGTGTTGGGGGCGCTCAACTTTATGGACCTCTACAACTTAAGCCTTGGACGCCTCAGCGAATTCGCAAAGTCTATAGAAGTCAGAGGGTTCGCAGCTATTTTCCTGGTTTTTCTTGCTTTGCTGGGGGTTTCAGCTATCGCTACAAACTCGACAGAGTCGTCTTTCTGGGCATGGACCTTCCACATGCTGTCGGGTCTGACTACAACAGGTTTCTCTATCGTTCCCATTAGAGACCATCCAGACATCGTAAAGGTTGTTCTAGTGCTTTCGATGGTAGTTGGGGGCTCAACTTTCTCAACAGCCGGCGGTATTAAAATAAAGCGGGCTATAGTTTTAGCAAAGTCATTACTGTGGGAGTCGGGTAAGGTCTTCATTCCAAAGTCTGTAGTGGTAGTTAGAAGAGTTGGTGGCGAAGTAATTAAGGAAGAAGAATTAATATCGACTTACTCCTTCGTAGCTCTATACTTGCTTACGTTAGCAGCGATATCAGTTGTTCTACATTTGTCTCTACTGTCTTCCGGCATCACTAGCTTCAGCTACATAGATTCTCTATTTGAGACTGCGTCAGCTCTTTCATGTGTAGGGCTCTCGTCTGGTATAGCGAGTTCATCGGCTCCAGTAATAACTAAGGTACTTCTTATGGTAGCTATGTACCTAGGTAGAATAGAGTTCTTACCGCTCTACACGCTCGTGGGAATATACTATATAAGCAAGATTACGCTATAAACCACGCTACCGGATAAAGGTAAGTAAAAGAACCACGTATTTAAGGCTAGGCGTCCGACTAACTATAGCCTTGTGTAACTGTTTCGGTTTTCATATCTGCTCATATCTGTTGATACTGGTCGAACCATTTATAAACACCCTATACAGCAACATACGTAGATGTACATAGATGAGGGGTCGAGAGCCGTTGCGACGCCCTAGATGACGGCTCTCCCCGAGATACTCAAGATGTGGGAGCCTAGGGGTGCCCCTGAACGCCCCTAAGGGTGATGCAGATCCGAGACCGATGCGGGGGAAAGAGAATGAGGCAATGAGGTCAACCGATATAAACCTGTATAAGAGCTGAACCCATACTCCTCAATAAGATTTTAATCTGCGGTTTGCCCGTAAGGCCTAGAAAAGAGTTTATTTTTAAAGCCGTATTTAGTGCTCGCCTTACTAAAAAATAAAAATTTGATTAAAACAACCTAATCGGGGTGTGTGGGCAGGGCTGGGAGTTCGCCGCCTCCCGTAGCCGAAGGCGTAAAGCGGGGCCAGTAACCTAGCCTACTCGGAGGCTCCTCGCACTAAGGACTGCGCATCAGCGGTGAAACCCGCCCCATGGGGCTGGCGGTGGTGGAGGCCCTCCTGGAGGGGAGGGCTTACCACCTTCGTGGGGGGAACCTGGCCAGGCCCGGAAGGGAGCAACCTAACC
>Ga0209080_1000340_pt1 | contig 32745 bp, 32 predicted proteins | sample JNZ110809AmetaG_FD_184123 | JGI IMG/M metagenome (GOLD analysis project Ga0209080, IMG submission 184123) | Hot spring microbial communities from Jinze hot spring, China to study Microbial Dark Matter (Phase II) - JNZ 110809A (SPAdes) (version 3) ...
CTACTGGACACGTGACATTGGTAAGTTCAAGGTTGAATCAGCGTCCGAAAAACTACGTGAGCTCAACCCGAACGTGAGGATCAGGGGCTACTCGAGGAGAGCGGACGAAGAACTGCTAGATCAGCTCGTGCACGAAGCAGACCTGGTTATAGATGGGCTGGACAACTGGAAAACCAGGTTCATGCTAAATAGGATCTGCGTAAAGCACCGCAAACCACTAATACACGCAGGTGTTTACGGAGTCTACGGTCAGTTACTAGTAGTGGTGCCCGGAATTACGCCTTGCCTACAGTGCGTTATGGTTAAGGAACCCCCCGAGAGGGGGCCCCTCCCGGTGCTGGGCACCACACCGGGGCTCCTAGCGATGATCCAGGTCACGGAGGCGATAAAGATCTTAACGGGTTACGGTGAGCCAGCGTTAAACAGGCTAATAGTGTATAACGGTTACACGATGGAGTTCCGAGAAGTAACCATCTCCAGGAATCCGAACTGCCCCGTGTGCGGTGGTTTAAGCTAAGCTATACTCGTAACCGGGACATCTGGACACATCTTTTCCAGCAGATGCTCCATCAATTCTACGTACTTGGTACCGTGATCAGGTACCACGACCACAACGTCGCCTTCTATCTCGTTGTTTTCGATGAGGGTCTTTGTTGCGTATAGCACAGCGCCGGCACTGAGACCTACGAGGATGCCGTCTCTCCTAGCTACGTATAGAACGGCCTCGAATGCATCTTCCAGGGACACGTCGATGATCTTGTCCACCTCGACCAGGCGCACCCACTTCATCCCGGTCTCGACTCTCCGTATACCAGGTATGAGCGAGCCAGGCCTTGGCTGAACCCCATACACCCTTACATCTCCGTATTTGTTCTTGAAGTAGAACGAAAGGGCTGAGAGATGGCCTGAAGTGCCGAGGCCTCCGATCACAACCTTAGGCCTTCTACCTCTGCTCGCCAGCTGGTAATCCACTTCCTTGGTCGTGTACTTCAAGTGGACTATGAAGTTTAAGTCGTTTTCAAACTGGTTCAGAACTACTGCGCCGTTTCTCGCGGCGTCCAAGATCACCGAGTCTATCATTGCCGTCGTTATTGGAGTGTTTTTCCTGACAACTTCGGCGCCCATAGCTACGAAGAGGTAGTCTATGCATTTCTGCGTAGTTGACGGCAAGTAAACCCGGGTCTTGAGGTTGTAGTAATTTGCAAGTCCTACGAGCCCGAGCCCCGTGTTCGTAGATGTGGGCTCGTATAAAACATTGCTCTTAATAAAGCCCCGCTCAATGGCGCTGGTGAGCATGTACCAGGCTACCCTATCCTTAATGCTCAAACTAAACGGATGGTACCATTCAAGCTTAGCCCACACTACTACATTGCCCGTACTGAGAGACTTTAACTTAACCATTGGTGTTGGTATGTCCCTGCTAACGAGCTCAACTACATTATCATAGACTCTCGGATTCCACGCCTCCAGCTCGTAGTAGAGGTCGAGTTCATTTAATGAGATCCGCTCAAGGGGCCCGCTCTGGGCATCCTTCACTGGTATGAAGCGTGGACCGAGCGCCCACAGCGCATTGTACGTTTCCAAGTTATCCATGACGGTGTTGTCTTCATTTACGTGTACAGGTGGAGCACTCCATTCTCTGATTACGTCTCCGAGTACGTGGATGTACTTTTCAAGTGGGAGTAGCTCTCCACGTACACTACTAAGCAACACCTTCTTCAAACAAGAACCCCTGAAATGCCCAGGTCTCTAAGCATATAACTGCGGCATGCCGGGTTATAAAAACAGCTATGCTGCTCACCGAGGGAAACCGAAGCAGGAGCGGCTACACTAGTTCTCTTAGTAAAGCCCCTAAGCGCCTCACACCCTCCTCGATCATGTCTTTCGGTGCTAGGGAGAAGTTTAGTCTCAGGGAGCTTTTACCGCTTCCATCAGTATAGAAAGGTGCACCGGGTATGGTCGCAACTGCGTATTTCTCCAGTGCCTCTTCGGCAAATCTCCAGCCATTGACGTGCTCCGGTAACCAGAGGAACACAAACATTCCCGCAATAGGCGTTGTGTGTTTGAGCCCAGGCATGTGGTCTTCGAGGGCCTTGATCATGAGGTCTCGCTTTTCTTTGTAGGCCTTTATGGCATGATTCCTGATCTGCTCGAAGAGGCCTTTTTTCAACAAGCCGTAAACTATAAATTGTGAAGGTACCGGCGCGCACATGTCTGTTGGGCCTTTAGCGGCTTTAAACTTCTCCACCATTCCGCTAGGTAATAGTAACCAGCCTACCCTCAAGCCCGTCCCAAAGATCTTGCTGTAGGTACCCACGAATATTACCCTCTCCTCCCTGTCCATTGACTTGATAGACCTCAGTTCTAGGGGCTCGTAGACTAGGTAGTTGTACGCACCATCCTCTACTACTAGTAGGTCGTAAGTGCTTGCCAGTTCTAACAGGTACTTGCGCCTATCCATGGCCATGGTTATGCCGGTGGGGTTCTGCCCTGTTGGAATGGTGTATACTAACTTGGCGATCTTGCCCTCGCTCCTAAGTTCTTTTAAGGTCTCTTCTAGGACGTGCACCTTCATGCCGTCTTCATCCATCGGTATACCCAGTATACGGACACCGTATTGCCTCCACGTTAAAATAGTGTTCACGTATGACGGGTTTTCCACGATCACGATATCTCCGGGATCAAATAACATCCTTCCAATAAGGTCCAGTGCCTGGCTTCCACCAAGAGTTATTAAGATGTTATCGGGTGAAGTGTTTACACCCTCGACGTTGCTCATGAACTTGGCTGTTTCCTCCCTCAGTTCCGGTATGCCCTCTGTTGGGGAGTATATAACCGACCTCTTCTCCGTTTCAAACGCCTCTTTAGATATTTCAGCGTACATCTTTCTCGGTATCACGTCGGGATCGGGGTCGCCAGCTGCAAAGCTGATTACCCTGGCTTCCCGGGATTTTTTCGCAATTTTTGAGACCATCTCTCGTATAGGGCTGGGTTCGATAAAGTTCAGCCTACTACTAAAGAACTTGTAGTAATCTGGCCTAGCCAAGTACTTCCCCGTGTGAAACATAACCGCCTGTAAAGTAAAATAGCTTTCTCCTTTAATGCAGATGTGTAAAACTTACTGTGCTTCAGGGTAGAGTACCTTCTCCGTAAAGGTGGCGAATTTATTCCGTGCTATGTGCGCTAGGAAGCCGGCACTTAGCTGTGGCTCGTTGTCTTTAAACGCGCCTTCTCTGTAGTGATACGCTAAGACCTCGCATATGAAGAGAACATGGTCTCCATAATGATGCTCATTCACAACCCGGCATTCTAGGTTCGCAAGCGCGTTCTTTATAATGGGTACTTGAACCCTGCTTGCCTGTGAGAGCTCGAAGCCCATCTTTTTAAGCTTTTGAGGGCCGCGTTCAGACCCAGCTACCCAAACGTCATTGAGCATTTCTACGCTTGGAACGCTTATTACGAACTCACCGTACTTCTTAACCAGCTTGTAGGTATAACGAGCAGGCGCAATGGATACGGCGACCATGAAAGGTTGGGCCGAAACGACCGTTACCCAGTCGGCTGCCATCACATTTACCTCTTCACCGAGCTTCCCGGATACAACCAGGTACGTCCTTAGAGGGTATAGTAGTCTATAAGCCAGTGCAAACCACCCGAAAATTACTTAAAGTATTCGGTTAAAAAGGCTTCAAGTGATTGGTGTTTTGCTGCTTTTTCGATAAGCTATGCTGAACTTCAGCTAAGCCATGCAAGTATGATCAACCTCGTTCTTCTGGCAACCCTCGCGCAGAGGTCCGCGGTGTTTTCAAGTAGATTGTTGAGGTCGTGTACGAGTAGTTGAATGGCTTGGGGTTTTAGCCTATCCCCCATTGAGAGCAGTAACGACCTATTTTCGAGTTCAAAGCGGTCGGCCTCTTCTTCGAGCTTTATGATTTCGTTGTTAATTTTTTCAACTTTAACGTAGTCTCCCTTAATGAAACACATTATAATGTCTGCGAGCTTGGAGATCATCGTTGACACGGCGGCTAAAAGCTCAATAAGCCCTGTTCTCAGCTGAGTGGGTATTTCGAGAAATGGTAAGATAGTGAATTCGCGTGAGGCCTCCTTGATGTGGTCGCCCACATCGTCAACCAGGTTGATCAGGACCAGCATTTCCTCCTTGAAGCCTGGGTCAAGCCTAGTCTTCGCAACCCCATCCTCCACCGCTGACTTGAGCGCGCCTGATTCGTCAAGTAGTTTAATTACATGCGAGAACGATGCACGGGCCTCCCCGATCCTAACCTCGTTTAGTAGTCTAACGGCTTCTGCAAACGTCGAGGTAGCCTTTACCACTAGCTCGACGTACTTTTCCAGATCCTTCATTAGCTCGTGTGAAAGCACATCTGAAAGTAGAAGCTTCACTTAAATCACCAACCAGCCTAATTCTAGTGGATGTGAACTAAAGTTTATATTTAATGAACTCGGAGTATTCTAGTGGTGAACTCGTTGGAAGCGATTAAATTACCGGAACCCGATAAGTCGACTCCACTATTCCAGCTATTCATTAAGAGGAAAAGCGTTAGGAAGTTCAAAAAGGAGCCACTGAAAATAGAAGAGCTTTCGAGGATTCTCTGGGCAACGTACGGGCTAGTGGAGAGGAAAAGGCGTGTCGTGCCGTCAGCTGGTGCCACTTACCCCGTCGAGGTATTCGTTTTCATTAAGAACGTCGAGGGAGTTAAACCAGGGGTTTACAAGTATAATGATCAGGACAACTCGCTCGTGCCGATCAAGGAGGGCGACCACTCGCGAGAACTCGCTCACGCGTGTCTTGATCAGTCATGGGTTAGAGAAGCGCCGGTCAACATCGTCATAACCGCCGCGTACGAGAAAACCACGAACTGGTATGGTGAACGGGGATTTAGGTATATATACATGGAAGCCGGCCACATAGGGCAGAACATATACCTAGCATCCACGGAAATGGGTCTTGGAACCGTGGCTATTGGGGCGTTCTCCGACAAAGAGGTGGCTGAACTGCTCGGCTTAGGGAAGAATTACATGGTGCTCTACATATTTCCCGTAGGTAGGCCACTGTAGCTCAGGGTTTACTAGATTTCGTCGCGATAATCATGTCAGGAGTAGTAACAGTGGTGGTAGCATACCTCCTCCTATGGTATAGCTTAATGCTCCTCACGTAGACGACGTAGTCGGGGTGTGTAAGGGACACCTGCCTGTTGATGCCATGAGCAATTACCCTTATAGCGTCCATCGTGTGCACTGGTAGCCTCGTTTCAGCCCAGTAAAGCCTACCATGTAGCGTGACTCTAAAAGTCTTATCTACCGGGATCTTAGCTTCGGCCAGTTCCCCTGCCTTCTTCGCCACGGCCTCTACGTAAGGGTCTACTACAGCGTCGACCGGTATAACCCTGTATATTACTGGAATTTCCTTAATGGGATTACGTAATATTTCGACCGCCTTGTAGGGGTCTTCCACCCTTAGAAGTATTATTGATGGCCCTTTGTCTACAATAACGTAATCTAACCCCGCCCTTCTAAGCCTGCTTATAATGAACCTGTAGTTATCGAGCCCTTGCTCGTGGGTTATGACCATGTTAAAGCTCACAATCACCCTACCTCCAGGTCACCGTCCTAAGTTATTCATCATGAGATTAAATGCTTTAATTGTACCGGCCGCGTGCCTTGAGACGCCTCCCCACGCCCTTCTTCAGCCCGGAACTCACAGTAACCGCGTAGCAGGCACGTGATTGTCCATGTTTACAGAACCTAAAACAGTCAAAATACTCCAGATAGCCTAGCTAGTGGATGTGGGCTTTTCTCGCGGTACATGCTTACTGCGCGGAATCGCTGAAAGCTACACCAGTAAACACCACCAATACCTCTAATACCTCTAAAAACATAAAAACTTCACCAAGCGAACGATCGCGGAGTTGGTGTTAATTTGGCTTAAGTTAGCAAAACCTAAACCTACATGGTTCTCTTCTTCTCATAGGGCTTGGGATAAGCCTTCTTACTCTGCTTTAACCCCAGTTTGACTAGCATCTCGGTGTATTTCAGTGCTGCTAGTCCAGGGTCTATTACGGGCACGCCCAGCCTCTTCTGGAGGATTTCAGCAATGTTTAGTAGGCTTCCACAACCAAGTACTATTACATCCGCTCCATCCTCTTCAACCGCTTTCTTGGCTTCTTCGTATAGTGCTTCAACCAGCTTATCAAAGTCTTTCTTGATGTCAAGGACTTTTATTTCGACGAGCCTCACACTCGCTAACTTGTGTTCAAGACCATATGACTTAACCCTTTCCAGCACCATACCTTTAGCCTTCATTCCTCCGACGCTGACGACGGAGAATTTTCTTCCAAGCGTTGATGCTATGTGAATACTCGGTTCGCACAGACCCACGACGGGTATGTCTAGTGCTTCTTTTATGGCCATGAGGCCGGGGTCTCCAAAGCAGTAGTCTATGACGGCATCGTAGCCTTCTTTTTCCGCTTTCTCGGCTTCTAGGAGGGCTTCAAGCTCCGCCCAGACCTCGTCATAGATCATCTCTATGGACTCGGGGCCTTTCTTTATGTTAACAATAGTTATTTCGGTATCGGGGTCCTTGTGCTTGCTGTAAGCTTCCTCTATCATTTTGTTCCAGATATCTGTAGACACGGGAACAATGACTTTTATGCGCATTTTAATACCACCCATTCCAGTTCTGTTAAGAATGCTATTTAAGCATTTAAGGCAATGCGTTGCGTGGCGTCATGCAGGATTCATAAAATTAAAATAAAATACACAATGAAGTTAGTGCCGGCACCATGTATCTGTAAACTTTCTCTATGGTTTAACCTTGCTCTCTTCAGCGTATAACCAGCACTTTACAACGTGCACGTTAGAGGCCACGTTGATATCTGGAGGCTCTATTTTTTTACATGTTTCTGTAGCGTATGGGCACCTTGTATGAAATCTACATCCAGGCGGAGGGTTGATCGCGCTCGGTATTTCTCCCTTAGACTCTATGCCCTTTGGTAGCAGTTTGCTTTCCTCCTCAGTGAGCGTTGGAATGGATGAGAGGAGCATTTGTGTATAGGGGTGGAGCGGCTTACTGTAGAGTTCCTCGGTAGGTGCCATCTCCACTATTTTGCCTAAATACATAACGGCAACTCTATGTGATATGTTTCTAACCACGGCAAGGTCATGAGTTATTAGTATATATGTGAGCTTTCTATCCCTTTGAACGTTTAAGAGAGTTTTTAGTATTCTTGACTGCCCGGATACGTCGAGAGCCGACGTCGGTTCATCAAGTATTAGGAACCTCGGATCCGTAGCGAGGGCCCGGACTAGTGCTATTAGCTGCTTCTCTCCACCACCTAGCTCTCCCGGTAGCTTGAAGAGATAGTCTTCGGTTAAACCTATATATTCTACTAGTTCTAGGAGTTTTCTCGTTCTCTCGAGCTTAGCTAACTTGGGATAATGTATCTTTATTGCTACTTCGACGATGTCTTTGACAGTCTTCTTGGGGTTGAGCGATGTTGCCGGGTCTTGGAAAACTATTTGAATCTCTCTCCGTAGCCAGAGGGGCCTTTTAATTAGTGGCATGTAGCCTATTTCCGTATTCTTATATAGTACCGAACCGGCTGTAGCCGTGTACTTTCCTAGAATTACATGGGCTGTCGTCGTCTTACCTGATCCAGATTCGCCCACGAGGGCTAGGGTTTCCCCTTCGAGTACATTGAAGCTTATATCATCAACAGCTTTCACAGTACCTCTTGGCGTAGGGAAATACTTCTTCAAGTTGACTATTTTGAGTATTACAGGGTACTGGGCATTACTTTTTTCGCTCAGGCTATTCATGAGCCAACCCCTCAGATCTTTTTCGTTAACTCCTCCGTGTAGAGGTGGCAGGCAACGCTCCTCTCTTTACTTACTTCAACTAGTACTGGCTTTATTTTTTTACATGTTTCTGTAGCGTATGGGCACCTTGTATGAAATCTACATCCAGGCGGAGGGTTCCTGTAGTCAGGTGGATTACCTCTTATTCCCTCGCCAAGCTTCGTAACGATGATCTTTGGCGCGCTTTCCACTAGAAGCTTTGTATATGGATGTAGGGGTTCGTTAAATAACTTAGTTGACGATGCCTCTTCAATAATGTTTCCACCATACATGACGTACACCCTCTCGGTCATGCCACGTACCATGCCTAAAGCGTGCGAGACCAATATCATGCTCAAACCTCTCTTCTCGACGAGATCGTTTATTAGTTTCAGTATCTGCGCCTGTATAGTAACATCTAGGTTTGTCGTAGGCTCGTCCGCTAGTAGGAGCTCTTGTGCTGACGCTAAAGCCATTGCAATGACTACTCTTTGTCTCATTCCACCACTTAGCTGGAAGGGATATGAGTGAAGAACTCTCTCAGGGTCCGGTAGCATAACTTCTCGTAAAAGATCTAGGGCGGTGTTTTCAAGGTCTTTCTTCGTGTAATCTGATCCGCTATATACATATTTAAGTATATCCAGCATTTGCTCTTTCACAGTGAAAACCGGGTTTAGTGCTGCGAGCGGGTCTTGGAATATCATTCCGACTTTCTTCCTTCTTATTTCAAGAAGGTAGTCACTAGCACACCGTAGAAGGTCCACACCCTTGTATAGTACCCTGCCACTGGTTATCCTGCCCTGGGGCGGTAGTATTTTAAGTATCGACTTGAGAAGGGTTGTTTTTCCAGCCCCCGACTCCCCTATTAATCCAACCTTTTCTCCAGGCCTTACGTATATTGAAACTCCATCTAGTACATGGTATACGTACCAGTAGCTTTTGTACTTGACATGCATATCCTCTACTTTTAGTAGAGTGCTTGATTCTGGCATGCTCATAGTTACTCACCAACAAAAACTTCTCGGAGTCCATCGCCAAGCAGATTGAGCGCCATTATTAGCACAGCTATCCCCACAATGGGGCCTATGATCATCCACCAGTAGCGCGGAAAGTATACCATGTACTCTGATACCATGGTCCCTAGATCGGGTGTTGGCGGCTGCGCGCCTAGCCCTAGGAAACTTATAGCGGCCCCCATTAGTAATACCCATGCCGCATCTAATGTGGCCTTGGTTAAAATAGGGCCTAGAATATTCGGCAAGATCTCCCTGAACATTATGTGGAGGTCTCTCATTCCAAGAGCCCTGGCAGCCCATACGTAGGGTTCATCGCGGACTGCCGCCGTCATCGAGTACACCATTCTAGTGTACCAAGGCCACCACATGAGCGTTATAGCGATCATCGCGTTCACGATATTGGGCTCTAGTATTGCGCATATTGATAATGCAAGTATTAGAGGCGGAATGGATACGAACATGTCCGCGAGCCTCATGATCACATGTTCGATCCATCTTCCCTTGTAGTAGCCTGCTAGGAGTCCCAGTACCGTGCCGGTGGGCAGGACTATGCTTAATACTATGCCTATCATTAGAAACGCAAGCCTATATCCGAAAATAACCCTTGAAAGAATGTCTCTCCCCACGTGATCTGTCCCTAAAAGGTACCTTGAACTCGGTGGCAGAAACCTTTCTTTGAAATTCGCGTACATACCGGCATGCTGGGGATATGGTGCGATGTACTCCGCGAACACAGCCGATATGATCAATATGAGAAGTATTGAAAGGCCTGTAAGTGCCAGTTTACTCCTACTGAACCTGTACCAAGCTCTTTTAAACCGTTCCCTCTTCATCGCCTTTTCCTTTTCAAATAGTGACAATAACTCTCTAGACTCCACCATTCTCACCCGCCTCCATGCCTAATTCTAGGATCTACGAGAGTTAGTATAACGTCCACAATGATGTTGGTAATGCTATACACCAGTCCTGCGACTAGTACAACCCCCACTATGCCGTTTAGGTCTTTCCTAAACATAGCCATTATTCCGAACTTTGACAGTCCCGGCCAGTTGTATATTGTTTCAACCATGAACGCGTTAGCGATCAATGCAGCTATGTCGAGGCCCATGACGGGTATTGTTGAAACTAGTGAAGGTTTTAGAGCGTACTTAAAGTAAACTGTCCTGTAAGGTAGGCCGTGAGACATGAAGGTGAGTACATAGTCTTTGCCGATGTTTTCTACCATTGCAGATCTTAATATGCGTGCTTCCTGTGCCATTGCCCCGAGCGCTAGTGCTAGTGAAGGCAAGAAGAGGTGCCACACCGCATCCACAAACGCGTTTAGGTTTCCATTAATTAGGGCGTCAAGAGTCATCAGACCAGTAACTCTCGGAACTCTTATCCCCGGGGAGAGCCTCTCAGTAGCTGGGAACCACCCGAGTGTGTAGGAAAATATAAACTGTAGTATCAGCCCCCATGCAAATGCTGGAATACAGATCCCAACATACGCGAATACTCTCAGCGCGCCATCTATGATCGAGCCCGGTCTGCTACCACTCAATGTACCGAAGATGAGCGTCCCTGCTACCTGAATAATTGCTGTAAATATCATGAGCTCTAGCGTCGCTGGAAGAAATTCAGCTATATCAACTGTTACTTCTCTGAAAGATGCTAGCGAGATGCCGAGCTTTCCTTGGAATAGGTCTCTTATCCAGTAGTAATATTGGACATATATAGGCTTATCGAGGTGTAGCAGTTCTCTATACCTCTGCACTATTTCCTCGGGGGCCCTCGGCCCCAAGGCCATTCGGGCTGGATCGCCTGGCATGATTCTAGCCAAGGTGAATATTATTAGCGAGAGCCCGAATAGTGCTAGTAGAGAGGCAATGGCCCTTTTGAACACGGTGCTCTTAACTATTTTCTTTATGTGCCGTATCACACTTACACCTACCTCAGCGGCTTCCCACACCTTCTATATATGAGGGCTTTAAAAACATTATCCCGGATAGTACCTAGGGTAAGTAGAGGATAAGGCGTGAAGGTGGGGTCACAAGAGTTCCTAATTTGTCGATAAGAGGTTTTTACTAAAGGCACAGTAGGATTTGAGAGTAAGACTAACGTATAATAAAAAATCGCCTTTTTATTTTTCCTTTTATTTCATTCCTAGTAGCCGGGCCTTCTCTTCGAGGTTTAGATTCATCTTCCAGTACTCTACGTCCCAGCCGAAGACTCCGACCATTTCTCCTCTTGCAGAGGGCCATTCTATGTACGTCTGATAGGCCTTAAAGCCTATGAAGTCTCCAGCGAATATTGATGGGTATAGGTAGAATATGTATCTGATCAATTCGCATGTCTTTCGGAGCCTCTCTTCCTTGTTCAAAGTTGCCAGCGCATCTTCTATTTTCGCATCAAGCTCTTTCTGAATATCCTCGGTGAACCATTCATTCTGATTGACTGTGCCGTGAGAGCTGCTGTGCCACCTTAGGTATATCATTGATATCGCCTCTGGGTAGTCTGCAGTTATCCACATGGGTTCTATCTCGTTTGGTGTATCCCAGCGCGTCATGGCCTCAACAACGAATAGCCAATCTAATTTTTCGATATTAATTTTCAGGCCTACCTGCTCTGCCGCGGTTGCAAGCAGGTATCCTACTCTGTCCTCTCCGGGTACTGGGGCTCTCCACGTGATATCCATTGGGTACTTGTCCAGCTGACCCCAGTACTTGGATTTCATTAACTCCTCTCTAGCTTTTTCAATATTGAACTCTACCGGTTCAGGGAATGGGCAGACCCCGATCATGTTTGAAGGAACTATTGATGTGGCCTTTTCGTGCTGAGGCATCAATTTGAGGAACGTGTCGTAGTCGAATAAGTAGAATAGCGCCTTCCTAACCTGGATGTCATCCAGGGGTGGTTTTCTCGTGTTCATCATTAAGTAATACATGCCGTAGAGGCGTAGACGGGCTACATCGATTCCTTCAATCTTATCTAATTCCTCATATGTTTCTGGAGGTAGCCATATAGTTGAAATGTCCAGTTCTCGTTTTGACATCAACGTGAGTGTAGGTACGGGGTCTATTATTGCAACTATCTTTACTTTTTCGGGAGCGCGCGGCGCGAATGTACCCCACCAATCCTTGTTCTTGACTATTAATACGTGTGATCCGGGAACGTATTCAGCAAGCATGTAAGGTCCAGTACCAACACTTCGGTGGCCTTCCATTAACCACCCTTTTCCGAAGTCACACCATTCCCCGTAAGGTCCGGGGCACCTTATGTTCTTCTTAACCTCTTCGCTGTCAACTACATATATGTAGCTGGCCAGGTACTCGAAAACTCCACAGGGCTTTTTGAGCGTGACTTGAACTGTATACCTGTCTATGGCCACGACCTTGTTAACATCTACCCACGGAACCAGCAAGTATCCCATGCCCTCGGCCATTATGGTCTCTCTTAGTATTGAGAAAACCACATCGTCTGCTGTCATCTCTCTTCCAGAGTAGTGGAATTTCACTCCCTTTCTTAGGTAGAATGTCCATACAAGTCCGCCTTCAGTTGCCTCCCATCTTTCAGCTAACCACGGTATGACGACTACCGTTCCCCCTCTATACTCCATGCTAAGTAACGTGTCGTATACATTATGAATGTAAGCTCTTCCAGACTCGTCATGAGCCACGTGTGGGTCTAAATAGGGCAGGTTAGCCCAAGATGTAACTATCATCGATTCCAATGCTGGTGGCGGAGTGGTTGGTGTGGGTGTGGGTGTTGTAGGTGTGGGTGTTGGAGTTGTAGGTGTTGGTGTGGGTGTAGGTGTTGGAGTTGGTGTTGTAGGAGGAGCCGCCGGAGGCATAGTCACAATAACAGCAGCCACGATAGCAACAATGACAATAATAGCTATAATGATAGCTAGGGTTTTAGTAGTTATTCCTCTCAAATTCATCCTGCCACCTATACCTTGAAACATACTACAGCCTAAGGTATTTAAACTTTTCTCGCTCTGGATCGCCTGTTCTGGGATACTTCTTACGGGAAATTCTATTGAGTAACTGCACTAACTTGAACGACAAGGTGTTTAGCCAAAGTCTCAGTAACAACTCAGTGTTACGTTGCCTCAATGTAGGTACCGGTTATCTTCAAATAGAAGCTCCCTCTACCACTAGCAGTCCATTTGAGAATTAACGTTATGTTGTACTTGCCTTTCTCGATTGGCATTGGCTCGTCGTAACCTGGTATTACTGCCATTATCCTGTAGCAGGGTTCATTGATACCGGCTAGGCACGGCATACTAATCCTGTAGACCCTGTTCTCCGATCTCATCTCAATTGTACCATCTAGTAAGAGTTTAAAGTCACCACTACACTCTACTAGTTGCGCTCTAACCTGTATGGTTCCATTTCTCGGTATTTCGACTACTCCGAGGTCAAGTACCTCGGAACCCTTCTCGGTTGTTATGTCTAGTTCGATATCGCGCTCTATCACTATAGGCGTAGTCACGTTCACAGTACCTCTAATGTTTATATTGATCACATTAACTAGGTGTAAACCTAAGACTACGACTGCAACCACCAATAACAGTATCGTGAAGTAAAGCGTGACTTTTCCCATTCAAATACCCCTGGGATATAATAAACTAGAGGGCCCTATAATGATTGGCAAGCGCGTATACTTTGTTTTTAAGCGGCACAATCGGTCCGTGATGGCATCGCTCTGCTAGCCGAAAACCAGTATGGAGAGCCTTTGTAATTCAGCATTGCTTAGTTGTTACAGAGGCGCAGTTAGTGGCGGTGGCGAAGGTAACGATGGGGCGTGCGCTTTTTTAATTTTACGTACCAAAATAAACACTGCAGTAGCCACTACGGCTACGAGTATGCCCATTACGGCCAGTACTATTAGTAGCAAGTATGTCAGGGAACCGCTAGGTGACAGTTCTGCGATGCTCGAATCGATTATTGATATTTTAATTTGAGCGCCATAGCTCTCGCCTTCAACGGACTTTAAAACACCTCTATAGTATTCTACCTTACCATAGCTTATATTGTACTTTCCGCTGTAAGAAGGGTCAATGAAGATCTCCATGCTTTCAGGTGTGCTTTTAGCAGTATTTACGCTTCGAGTCGACGATCCAACTCCTTGCCCAATACTTTGACATATCTGATCTGCGGTTTCTACTTCGCTTAGCGAGAACCTGTATGTTATGGTAGTATCTTCGATGCCGAGTATTTCAACTTTGATTTTAAACGAGCAATTTACGTTGACATCCATTAAGTTGCCGGTAATCGAGTACCTATAGGTGATCCAATCCCCCGGTTTAAATACGAAGTTCTCAGCATTCACCACGGAAAAGACGGCTAAGGTCATTACAATTACTGTTGCTAGTATTAAGAGGAACTCACCATTCTTTAAATTCAATCATTTACACCCAAAGGAATTATTAAAAATCCGCTTATAAATTTTCATCTGTAATTTACCCTTTTCCTTAGACGATCCTGCAGTCCCTGCGACCACGAGTTTACATGCTAAACAACGGCATTAAAAGTCTTTCGCTACATGTAAGCGGGACTACCAAGTAACTGCCAAATACCATTCTTTGCCTTTAGGTTATTTCGAAGTTTGTTCTAAGACAGGCTGCGTTTCGAACCCGTTTACGGCGGCTCCATTCACGTTGACATTGAATCCCTGCAGAATTGTGCGAGGCCGGGGAATGAGAGGGAGATAAGCAACGTGTGTTCCAAGAACCGGCCCTACAAAAACTCTCCACTAGGTGGCTTATCGTGCTTGTAGAGGTTACACTTAAATCCTCGACTTGAAATTCCCCATATATGGATGCTTAGCAGGCACATCTGTGTACCATTTCCTTGAAGAATACAAGATCGTCGACCTCTCCAATAGTTTATGAAGAGCTCCATGACACCCAGTTCCTTACCGGTTTTACGGCCTGAGAGATATCCTAATAGTGAGGTAGCTGGTACCGTTCTGTTTTCCGTATTGAAAGGGAGGTCGTCATTCGTGCTCTTAATAACATTGTACCATCCATCTAGCGGAGATCGGGAGTTCTCCGCGGGGCACTAAATTACAAGTCCCGGCTACTGACAGTCTTTACCGGAAGTTTCTCACGTGTTCGTGAAGTTTAAGTCAGTCTTGGTAGGTCATGTGTAGTCAGTTCTAATATCGAAAGAGCCCATAACAGCTGATTACAAAGTTGAGCTGGGAGTGGTTGGCGAGAGGTATAAATACGTTAAGTGAGGATAGAGCGTTTAAGCACATCGTGTTTAACGGCATCTCCTTCCGTGACCAGCAGTTCTTGAACCTACAGCCAGACCAATCTTTGCCGAGCCCTGAATCTTAATTATGTATCCGGACCGTGAAAGCACGGAGCTATGTGTACTGTCACCTAACTGCTTATATATGTCCCCCCGCATAGTGACTTAAGTGATGTGCTATGATTATTGAATCCGCATTCTTTAGGCTCCCTGATTACCTTCGCACGGTTGAATCGCCGGGTGAGCTCTACGAATCACAACTAGTATTCATGTTCGCAGTAGCACTGTACCAGGAGCTTTCGTCAAGGGGTCTTTTCCACTTATTACCGTACATACAGCTGAACAAGCCTTACCCTCGTGGTGGAAACAGGAAAGCCGATGTATATTTTAGAGTACCAACAAAGAGGCTTTCACCAGAACTGCTCACAAGGTGGTGTGTTGCAGGTGTTTGCGAGGAGAACTGGATTGAGGTCGAGTACTACGGAGGCCTAGGCATAATGTACGGTAAGAGGCAAAGACCCATTGAAAGATCCGCTACGAGAACCAAGGCCGCTAACGCATTAAAGCTACTTAATAGCCTCCTCAGGCTGGAGTACTACGCTGGGGAAGGCTGCAAATACCTACTAGCAGTATTTGATACTAAACCCGATGAATACTTGCCATTTAAGAGCATGTACGTCCTTAAACCAATTTTCGAGAAGCCAGGAGTATTTAACATCAAAATACCAGTGGATCAGGTAATTAGACGGAGGACGGCTTATAGAAGCATGGATAAACGCATACTAGACGAGCTAGAGAAGGCGGAGAAGGCGAGCCAAAGGGAACTGAGCTTAGACATAATAGTGTACTCGATAAAGCCTATTCAAGCAAGCGGTCTAGTGACACCGCCACCGGATTACGCGGAGAAGAGCACAGTGCACTACTTTTACCTAATGCGCCTATTAGAGCCCCCTAGGAGTACAGCCGACTAGAACTAGAGCTTACCCGGTACAATGAGCGGGAACACTAACGCGCGCCTTCTTAGACGTGCCACCTCTACCCTGTATAATGCAGAGCCAGGAGCTGATAGATACGATTCCCAGTTCCGGATGCATGCAGTACTCAGATAAGCTCTTCCGTGTTCTTGTACCCTTCATTTCCCACGCCATGTGACTTGTATGTCGGTTAAAGGTATTGGAAGCCAGACCGTATTCGTGGATAAGCTAGCCTTCAAGCCATTAATTTAAAAAGCTTACCTGTATATTTCAGGGGACATTATGGGGATGGGGCGTGGTCGTGCTTTGGCAAACAGGTATTCCCCGTCATATATACGCGGCGCTTTACTGTAGCTGGAGGCGGGTTGCGCGTGAAGTAGAGGTGTTAAAAGATATTTTCCACAGGTACGGCGCTAGGAGACTTATTGAGTTCGGATGTGGCATTGGAAGACACGGTTACTTGTTATCAAAAATGGGCTTCGACGTTGTGTTGACCGATGCCAAGGACTGGAGATACGGAGTTGCGAAAAAACTTCCCTTCGCGAAATTAGATGTGCTAGACGAAGACGTAAACGTTAATGGCGGGTTCGATGGCGGCTATGCGATAAACTTCCTTACCATCTTCAAGTACAACGACATGGTAAAAGCACTGAAAAACATCGGTAGGATAGTAGGTAATAGAGTCTTCGTGGCCGACTATAATTTTACGCTCTACAACGAACCGCGCGAAGTGCGCATTAAGATTAAAGGAGAGACTTACAGGGCTTTACTGGACGAGGAAAGAGCCGAGCCTATAGAGGGGGGAGTGCTTTACAAGTACAGGGTAAAGGTTCTAGATAGCCGTGGAAAAATCATCGGCATAGAGGAGGACTCCTACCCCGTTTATAGGAAGGAAATAGTATTCGACGCCATTGAAGAGGCAGGCTTTAAAGTGCTTGAGGTGCGGTGGGCTACCTGGGACCCGGTAGATTACATGTATAAGCTAGTAAACAAGGAGTCCGATAGCGCTTTCATAGTAATGAGTAGAGAGGAGTAGTAAACCTGCGCTTTAAACGCGCCAGGACGTTTCTCCGCTCTACGCTACCCTTACAAGTGCTTTGAAGTACATTAAAGTGGTTATTCCTCCCAGCCGTAGCCTTTACTAACCCTTCAATGGTAAGCCTTAGAATTAATTCTATTCATGGAATTGGTATGCGGGAGAGGGATCATCATGGCTTACTTGTTCATCTTAAGTTATGGAAATTCATGGAAATCGCGCCGAGACCGCTGGTAACCGCGAAATTCCGTGCAATGAGTACAGGACCACTATAATGGCTTTTGATCTATAGGCGTTTTTGGGCTCATTGTTGAGAACGAGAGCTTTCTCGTTGTTCAAGCTCTCTAATAGCCCATTGTTTCCTGTATTTCCAGAGTGAAGGCGGCGTCCACATTATCCAAAGTGGCAGTGCCTTTACAAATTCGTAGGCCTCCTCCCAGCTATCAAGCCCAAGCTTCTCGGCAAGCTCTTCAAGGCTCATTGGCGTTTTAATGTACTCACGAACTATTTTAAGCGTGTTCTCATCTATTGGAATCTCCTTTTCCCCTACTTTAACTACAAACATTACGTTCTTCTCTTCACTCAAAGCACTAACACCCCCGAGAACACGATAGTAGCAGGGCTTATAAGTGTTAGACGCTACAAGTGGGGCCGCCGGGATTTGAACCCGGGACCACCGGCGTTCCGGGATTGCTGGTTACGGGGGTCAACCCCCCAGGCCGGCATCCTAGCCAAGCTAGACGACGGCCCCCATACTGTACACTAAATTTTTAGAGATTATAAAAATGACTCGGCAATCGAGTATTAGTTTCGGTCAACCCCCTCCTTACTTAAACAATCCTACCGATAACTCCTTAAACACTTATTTAAGTTTTACAATAACACTGTTCACTATTACTGTGTGCTCTTTATTTGGCTTATATAATGAGTTATTCGTGCAAGCACTTAGTAATGAGTTTTCTGCTCTATTTATCTGCTGGTAGCTTAGAGGTTAAAAAATGCCTGTGAAGTACAGATGTAAGCATTGCGGTTATGTTCTCTACGAATTTAAGGGAGTGGGGCAAAGCTATATCGGCGTGCCCACGCCTTCAGAGGTTATTAAGCTAATAGGTCACGTGTGCCCTTACTGTAAACGCGTGCTAGAAGTACCTAAAAGTAGCTTTAAGGATTACGTTATCGTGAGGCCGACGGCCCCGCGCGTAATTAGTGAAGTGTTAAAGCCCGTGGAAATTAGCGCTCGGGAAGTAGAGAATGTAATAGCTCATTGAAGGCCTCTCTGCTATAGGTAGTTTTGTACTCTCTAAGAGCCTTTAACACCCTGTCTCTGCTATACCCTAGTAGCTTTTCGAGACCCTGTGCGTACTTGAACCTGTAGAGGAGGTATGAAGTAAAGGACGTGAGGTTGGTGGGCCTTTCGGTAATCTTCGCGCTCTCCCAGTCAAGCACCTTTACCTTACCATCACAGTAGAGCACGTGCCCGTGGGGCCTATTTATCTCCGTGTGATCTATTCTAAGGGAGTCTAATGCATAGAGTAGCGTAAAGGTACTCCTGAGTAGATTCACCAAGCTTTCTAAACCACCACTAAATATGAGTTCTTCGAGCACGCGCGTATATGACTTACAGGTGTGCGGTGGTAGAAGCTCGTAGAAAACGTAGAAATCCCTGTAGAGGTAGAGATTTGGTGGTAGTCCAGAGGGTTGGGCATTCTTTAACATCTCTGCTTCGTGGACAAGGCTATTACGCCTACTGTCAGTCCTAAGAACTTTTAGCGCGCCAATGCCGTATTTTGCATGATAGGCTACTACGGTAACGGCGCTGTAACCACGTCCCAGGATTCTAATCCCGAAAACGTTCTTACCGGTTTCGAGGAGGTAGATGAAGCCGTCGTTTAAAAGCATCTTCAACCTTTCTTCGAAGCCTCTACACGCTCTACTCGGGTAGCAGAGTACTCTATTAATGTAGGTACTTGGGTTTCTCAAAAAGTGCACTTCTCCATCCAGCTCGGGGTTTTGAGAATGAAGTCTCTGAGCCATCTACCAGCGCCTTCTTCAAGGAGCTTCAAGATCAGCCCTCTGCTAGCTACCCCTATACTTGGTTTTACCGCCTTCAAGTGTGGTGCTACGGTATACTCGCTCCACCTAGACTCGAGCAATTTAACGATGTCGACTTCGCTACGAATGTCCATGGACTCCAAGCAACCTTCGCTCGTGATCCAGGGTCCATAGCCCTTACCTACGTGTTTACGGATGAAGTTCACCAGTCTTTCGTCATCATGAACTATGCAGGGTCCACGATAATGCTTGTAATTCCAGAGAATGCAAGACCCTAATTCAACCACCACCACTCCTACGTCTTTCTCATTAGTCCACGACGAATAGTCTACTACATTTACGCCGAAAACTTCCAGTAGTTTAACGAGCCTAGAAGAAACTCTCTGTACCTCACCCCATATTACGTCCGGTGGTAGCTTTTCCTCCAGGTTATAGGTTAGGAAAAGCACACACCTGTTCTTCAACGCCTTAAGTAGCTCATCCACGCCCAGCTCGGAGGGTTCCTCGAAAAAGACCATGTCGGGGCTCTTCAAGTAGCACTTAGACGCTATAATCAGTGTTGCGAGGCTCCTTAAGCTGACACTAGCTGTAACATTCCTCAACGGGTCTACCGGGTCCGGCATGTAAATGCATGAATCGGGGTACTTCGACCTTAGTGCCCTAATGAAGTCGTCTGAAAAAGCGGTTTCCAGGGTGTTAATAAAGACCGGTGGTTTCCACCTCGACGCTGCTTCTAAAACTTCTCTGAAGCCGCCATGAGCCACGACTAATAGTTCAGTGGCGTAACCACTAAAGCCCCTAGTCTTAACTTCTGCCCCGTATACTCCAATAGCCTTCATGAACTTTTTGAGCAGCCTTATATGATCCCTGAGCTCATCTGTTAAAACGCTGTTAAGGTACTTCGTGTGAAAGGGAGTCCTATCAACAGCCGTTTTAGCTAGTGTGGGGTCTTGTAGCCTTAATCCGGGTACTACATCGATTTCGATATTTTCGACTACTACGTGAATGTAGGGGTGTTCGGCGTATCTTAATTCGTGTTGACCTAGTTCCCGCGTGGCTTCGAGTAGTAGGGGGAATCCCTTCCTCTCGATATCCTCTCTACTCCACTCTTCGGGGAATAGCACAAATACGTCTACGTCTCTGTCACCTGAAAGCCAGGTATCGTGTGCCACGCTACCTTGAATGGTTACTTCCACGTCTATACCGTGCTTCTTTAACGCCGCGTTAAGCACATTGACTACTCTTCTACAAGTACTCCAAATGAGCTCGTACTCTTCACGCGCGGGCCTAATTCTAGAGAGAACTCGTAGCTCTAGCTCCGTAAGCTTGCTCATTATCCACCACTAGCTAGAACAGCTTAACGCTACATAGGTTACTGTATACTGGTCCACTGGGCGTTAGAACACTCCTCTTTACGTAGACCTCTGTCACATTGGAATACCCGAAGTCCGTATCGAGGAGGCTGTTCATTACCTTGAGTAACCTATCCACGTTTCTAGGGCCCTTTACTCTTATGAGTGTTATGTGTGGTACGAACTCCTCTCTTTCGGGCTGTACTCCGAGCTTTCTAGTAATGGTCTCCACGAGTCTGTATAGCTCTACCAGCTTATCCGATCCTTCGCTGACGCCAGCCCATATTACACGTGGCCTAGTGGGCGAAGGAAACGCGCCCAAACCTTTAACGTGTATCTGGAATTGCTGGAACTTCAAACCGGAAATCTCGTTACATAGAACTTTAACGAGTCCAGCGGGTACTTCGCCTATAAATCTAAGAGTCAGGTGTATGTTTTCGTCTTCAACGGGTTTTAAGTCCGTCCCTGTAGCCGCTAGCTGGTCCCTAACCTCTATTAGCTTCCTCAAGACATCTTTATTCTCTACTTCTACTGCTATGAACGTTCTAATGAGCTCGCTCAACTAGACCTCCCTTAGCAGTACCCAGATGTATGTGAACAAAACGGTCTTAAAATAGGTTTAAAAACCATGCTAAGGTTATTTTACGCCTGAACCCCCCATAAGCGTGCGTTGTAAATAGCGCAGTTGGTGCTTAATGTGCCTAGAACATTCATACTTGTCACGGGCATGCCTGGTTCTGGTAAGAGCATAGTAGTGAGCGTTGCAAAGGAGCTTGGTATACCCGTTTACACGATGGGTGATGTTGTTAGAGATGAGACTCTAAGGATGTATGGCACAATTACGCCGGAATTAATGGTCGAGACGTCCAGGCTTCTCAGGGAGCGGTTCGGCGAGGACATAATCGCGTTAAGAACGCTTGAAAGGGTGCGAGAAGATCATCGCGTAGTACTGATCGACGGCGTTAGGAGCCTTAAGGAAGTGGAACTCTTCCAGAAGTACGGCGACGTGGTAATAATCGCAGTACACGCATCCCCTAAGACGAGGTTTAAGAGACTACTAGAGAGGAAGAGGCCTGGAGATCCTTCAAGCTACGAGGAATTCGCAAGACGGGACTTGGCGGAACTGGGCTTCGGCCTTGGTCACGTCATAGCATTAGCAGACCATGTTATTATAAACGAGGACACGCCTGAAAAAGCCCGCGAAGAAGCTAGAAGAATACTGACCAGCCTGGTGGGACCTCATGGTAGAAATTGCTGTTGAAGCCGAGGTAAGGCCCACGGAGGACGTAGAAAAGGTAAAGAAAGCCCTGTCAACTGTGGTAAATGCGAGTGAATTCGTAATAGAAGAGATCGCAGCAGGCTTTAAGGTCATTAGAACTAAGTGCGATAGGATCGAGTGCATGGAGCCACTTAGAAACACCATTAAAATCCAACAAATAGAGCCGGCCGTGAGAGCCTACCTGTACAAGTATAAAAGCAAGGGCGTGTTAACGGTGATGTTACATAAGCAAGTAGCTTACGTAGGTAAAATCTCGCTAGTAGATGATGCACGGGAATCCCCGCTGGGTCCGATAAAGGTCGAAGTCTCGGGTACCGAAGAGGAGATCGAGGAATTAATAGATTACCTAACAGGCAAGTAATGCTATGCCCTTTACGAAGTTAAATAAGGGCCGCGACGGTATTACTATAGCATCACCATCATCCCATCAACCGCCACTACCGTATTTTTGAAAATCCTATAGGCATCGAAAAACGTTTCCTCGACGCCGTGCCTTGCACTAATGTGGAATAAAATCAACATTTTGGCCCCGCACTCGAGGGCGACCTTTGCTGCGTCTACAGAAGTTGAGTGCTTTTGCTCGTGGGCCTCTTTCTCGTATATACCTGTAAACGTAGCTTCGTGTATCAGAATATCTACGCCTTTACAGCTCTCTATCACACTCCGCACTGGTGCCGTGTCGCCGGTATAACATAGTGTCTTTTTGCCCACAGTGATGTGGAAGCCATATGCTTCCACGCCATGATCTACTGGGAAGGGCTTTGCAGAGATCTTCGGATCGACGTAAATGAAGTTCTCGTCTATGCCCAGAAGATCCAGCTTGAAGCCCGGCTTTACGAGCCCGCTCTTAAGCACTGCAACCAGTGCATCCTTAAGTTGCTTCGGCACAGCTATAGTGAGGGGCTCTTTTCTATTTGATAAAGTCATTGACTGCAGTAATCCAGGTAACCCTAAGTAGTGGTCTCCGTGGCCGTGCGTTATGAAAACAACCTTGACCTTTAATGGACTAAGGCCTGTTCTGAACATTTTTGCCTGGCACCCTTCACCGGGGTCCAATAAGTACACATCAGAGTCTACTTTAAGGGCTATGCAGGGTAGTAACCTCGTAATGGGCATTGCTGCACCTGTTCCCAGGAAGTATATCCTGGCATTCACCATTACCACTTCACCACGTTAATAACCCTCGTGAGGGCGCTGTGCACGTAGTCGTAGTATCTTCCAGCTAGCTTTAACCCATGGGTACTTATTATTTCGTCTACGTAGTCCTCGAGCCATAGTGGCGCCATGAAGCACGCATAACCGTTTTTTGATAAGTACTCTGAAAGCCTTTCAACGAACGAGCTGTAAAGCTGCTTGATTTCAGTTCCATGCGTGCTAGCGCCCTTACCATAAGGTAGGTCGGTAGCAACGTGATCCACCGCTTCGTAGGAGAGGTACCGGGAATCGCCTATTATCACTATGGAATTGGACTTGAAGTATTCAACGTTAAAAGACATGCCCTTAACGAGTTTCCAGTCTAAGTCCACGCCAATACCTCTCACGCCCATGGACCACGCCTCGACTAGGATCACTCCTGTACCGGCAAACGGATCTAGAAGAACCTCTCCTTCACGGGCTCTTGAAAGATTGATAAGCACCCTCGCGATATCGGGCGTTAACGCTATGCTTCTCTTAAATGGCATGTTTCTAGTCCTTATAAGCATTGACTTCCTGCTTTGTACGTACTTCTTAATACCGACGAAAACCAGTCCACTGGAAAATATGAGTCTTTTTTCTTCTCCAATCCGGGTACCTTGCTTAAGGCCCACTGCGTCTAGGAATTCCTTGACTGCCCTACTGCTAACGGTAGACTTGTACACGGATAGATGTATAACCCTGTCCCCAACAACTTCAGCAACTTCTTTAGCGCCTGTGAGAGAGTAGGCACTGTAAACGCCGAGAAGTAAGCCGCTCTCTTTAATAAAACCGGCTCTTCTCATGATCTTGGCGGCTACGTCTAGCCCTGCCGTAGATGAGCATATCATCGTGTAGCACTCTAAACTCTCATGTGGACTGTACACTTCGAGGAGTGCTTTTAACTCGCCTTCTGCGAGGTGCTCGTTGCCACCACGTAGTACGAAGTACGTTTTCAAAGGAAAACACCCTCGGCGCGCTTAGCCAGCGTAGCCGCTGTTCTCTATTAAAGGACCTTTTTTAACTCCTCTACTACTCTATGAGTCACGCTAACGTACTCTATTAACCTGTGCTCGTGTCTTATTCCCAGCGTATCTGCTAGTAAAACTCTAAGTGCGCCGGAAGCCTCTAGCTTCTTCACGGCATCGCCGACTAGTAATCCGTGAGTGGCCGCTACGACTACTTTCCTGGCACCGTTTTCGAGCAACATCTTTGAGGCTTCTGAAATTGTGCCACCGGTACTTATAATGTCATCTACCATAATTACATCCCTGCCCTTAATGCTTAGCTCCCTGGGAGTATACATTACTGTTCCCGTGACTCTATCACGTTGCTTAATAAGGTAGTCGTAGTCGAGCCCGTGAACTCTCGCCGCAATAAACGCTCTTTCCAAGGCGCCTTTATCCGGTGCAATTATAACCGGTTTTTCGAGGTAGCTCAAAGCCCGAGCTACCAGAACATCTGATACCACGACGTTAATTACAGGACCTTCAAAGCACTCTAGTACACGTGTACTATGAACATCAACCGTAATTAGCACGTTGGCACCCGCTACTCTGAGCGACTTGGTCACTAGACATGCTGAAATGGGTTCGCCGGGTAGGAAGACCTTGTCTTGCCTAGAGTACGCGAGGTAGGGGATTAACGCGATGACCTTTTTAGCGCCTGCATTTTTAGCGGCATTAATTATTAGCAACGTCTTAAAAAGCCTTCTATCCTGTTCCGGGAACAGCGTTGACACCACTATGACGTCCTGTGAAGCGATTTTCTCGGGAGCTGTTAACTTAATGTATAGTTCACCATCGGGAAACACTTTTTCCTGGACAGTTAAGAGGTCGGCTTCAATGGCCCTTGACAACTCCTCCGTTAACCAGTAACCAGGATAACCAATTATCACTACCAAGTACTTCACCATGAAAATATAACGGGCTAAAGAAGGTTAAATAAGTAATGAGGTGCGGCATTGAGTTATGTACAGACCCGAAGCATTCGATCCTAGTAGACCGGGTATTGCGCTCGCACGGCTATGGAGGGGCTTAGAAGGGGGCAGAGTAACCTGCGATCTTTGCCACAGGAGGTGCATCATAGTGCCCGGTGCCTTCGGTGCTTGTGGTGTCCGCTACAACCATAACGGGGCACTCTACACTACCGTATACGGCATACTCACAGCCGCGAACGCTGACCCCATAGAGAAAAAGCCATTAATGCACTTCCACCCCGGTGCATGTGTATTTTCCATATCGACGGCTGGTTGCAACTTCTACTGTAAGTTCTGCGATAACTGGGTTCTAAGCCAAAGCAGGAGGGACAGGATATTCGGTGAACCCTATGAACCAGAGGATGTGGTAGAACAAGCTAAACGCAGTGGATGCCATGGATTGAGCTACACCTACAACGAGCCAACAATATTCTTCGAGTTTGTACAAGACACAGCTAAGATAGCGAAGAAAGAAGGGCTTTTCAACACTATGGTCACGAACGGCTACATCACCCCAGAGGCGATTAGGGAGCTAAAAGGGCTCATGGATGCCGCCACGGTAGACTTCAAGAGCGGTGGCAACAAGGAGTTCTACAGGAAGTACATGGGTGTACCAGACCCGGAACCCATATTCGAAAGCTTACTAGAAATGAAAAAAGAGGGTTTATGGATCGAAGTAACAAACCTTGTTATACCAGAAGTGGGTGATAAGGTCGAGGACGTTAAAAAGCTCGCAAAATGGATTGCTGAAAATCTCAACGAGGAAACACCGTTCCACCTACTGCGATTCCATCCAGACTACCTATTACGAGACTTGCCATCAACACCTATCTCAACCTTAGAGAAGCTCGCTAAAACGGCCATGGAGTGCGGCTTAAAGCACGTATATGTGGGAAACGTGTGGGGACATCCACTTGAAAACACGTACTGTCCTAAGTGCAGAACGCTAGTCGTAGAAAGGGCCGGTTTCTTCGTGTCCAAGTGGAAGTTAAAAAACGACTTTACATGTCCTAGTTGTGGTTACAGGCTTAATTTCCGTGGGGAATTCCACGGTGTGAGGTATAGGAGCCTACTCTGGTGGTAGTGGATGCCCTACTTCATCGTCGTTCTAGGCACGGCAGGTAGTGGCAAGACGTCGCTGTCAAGCGTGCTACACACGTACTTAACTAGCCACCAGCTAGATGCGATAATCGTTAACTTAGATCCTGCCGTTGAAGAGCTACCATACGACCCTGACATTGACGTAAGAGATTACGTTGACGCGAGGGATATAATGAAGAAAACGGGACTAGGACCCAACGGCGCCTTAATAGCATCCATAGACCTACTCCTGGTAGACATAGAGGACATTAAGGAAGATGTATGGAGCTATAAAGCGAACTACGTGATCATAGATACCCCGGGCCAGATGGAGCTCTTCGCGTTCAGGCACACGGGACCGCTAGCACTTAGAGCTATCATCGGCGATGCCAAAGCAGTCGCCACCTTTCTAATAGACTCAACGTATACGACCGAACCTTCAAATCTCTTCTCCGCATTACTACTGGCAGCATCAACGCACGTGAGGCTTAAACTCCCACTAATAAACGTCTTGACTAAAATAGATCTGCTCCCGCCGGGTGAACTCGAAAAAACCATGGAAATGCTCGAAGACCCGGACGTGCTAGCTGCTAGTATAGCCAATGAAAAAGACCCTAGGTTGATATGGGGGTTTAACGAGGTATCAAGCTTGCTGGATAAGTTACTAGTATTTAGCATAATACCCGTATCTAACGTAACAGGCGAGGGCATAGACGACCTCTACGCATTAGTGCAGAGAGTAATTGCAGGAGGCGAAGATTACTATACAGAAGAGCCTAGTCCTGTTTTATGATGTAGAACGTAGTCGAAGCCGCTGGTTGCGAAGCCTCCAAGCTACCGGGCAAAAGCCTATTACAGCTGAAGGCTCTGCATCCCGGGACAGGAAGTAAGCTAGTGTAACTAATAGTAAACGCTTTAAATAACCTCTTACTATACTTAACACATGGCTTGTTCTAATCTAATTAGAAACCCGGATTACAAGATCATTAAGGGTTTAATCAGTGTATCTAGAGGGCTGGAGAAGGCCGATATCCTAGTTAAGAACGTCAAGCTCGTTAACGTGTTTACCGGGGAAATACTAGAACCTGTAACCATCGCCATTAGCCGGGGACTAATAGCCACCACGACGAGAAGTATTGAAACGGATAGGTTCACAGGTCAAAACACGCTCGTAATCGACGGTAATGGCGAGCTCTACGCCGTACCGGGATTCATTGACGCGCATATCCACATAGAGTCGAGCTTTCTAAACCCCTTGGAGTTCTCCAAATTAGCTACTTTGCATGGAACGACAACCGTGGTCGCAGACCCTCACGAGATAGCCAACGTATGCGGCCTAGAGTGCCTGGAATGGTTTATCAACGCCTCCCGAAACCTCCCCATGAAAATACTAGTGCAGGTTCCATGCTGCGTTCCACCAGTACCTGAAGAGCTGGATAACCCTGGTGTTACAGTACCGCTGGATACGGTGAAGAAGCTCCTTTCAAGCAGAGAATACTTTGGCTTGGGAGAGTTAATGAACTACTCCGCTGTAGTAGAGGGGGATGAAGGGTACCTTGAAACATCACTTTTTACCATAAAACTAGGTAGTAGAGTCTACGGACACATCCCCTCAATCGATGAAACTCACCTGAACACCTACGCGCTCTCATATGCTTCCTCTTGCCACGAAGTGACCACACTGGGAGAGGCCCTGGAAAAGCTTAGACTTGGATACTACGTCATGCTGAGGACCGGTGGGGCGTGGCGGAACGCCGATGAAGCGCTACCGCTACTTAGGCTTGCGAGGGTGAATATGAGTAGGCTAATGCTGGTAGTCGACGATACTACGGTCTCCCACCTCGTTGAACTGGGTTACATGGATTTCGTGGTGAGAAATGCTATAGAACTCGGGCTCGACCCCATTGAAGCGATACAGCTCGTAACGATAAACCCTGCACAATACCTCGGATTGGATAGTTTCGTGGGTTCGATAGCCCCAGGCAGGATAGCCGATATAGTACTGGTTGATGACTTGGAAAGTATGCGAATAAGGCGGGTAATTTCGTGCGGTGAGATCTACGACGAGGACAGAGTTGGTGAAGTTTACGGGAGGGTTAACATCGTTCCAGCCGTTACCAGGGTCATGGAGATCTCAAACCTAACTTCATGGAGGCAGCTAGTTCTTAGCATCAATGATGGGAGTTACGTAAGGGTAAGAGTGATAGAAGTTACACCGGGAACACCGGTAAGCAAGGAGAAAGAAGCCGTTCTACCAGTAGTAGACAATTATGTAGCGTCTTCTCCCAGCGAAGACGTCATCCACGTAGCTTCTATTGACAGGTACAGGGGCGGCAGGTACATTGGAGTGGGGTTCTTGAAGGGCCTAAACCTGGTTAAAGGTGCCGTTGCACAAACAATAGCGCACGATACACACAATGTACTAGTTTATGGTGACAACCCTTACGACATGTTCACGGCCGTACAAGCGTTAAAGGAGCTTGAAGGCGGAATAGTCGTTGCGTCCAGCGGTAGGGTCTTGGCGAAATTGGGATTGCCGATAGCCGGGCTAATGAGCACTAAAAGCTACAGCGAGGTTTACGGAGAGTTTAACGAAGTAGCAAGAGCTATAAAGGCCTTGGGCTTTACAGGGGACATTCATTCCTTTATACTGACGACCTCTGTAGTATCGTTACCGGTCATACCGGAGATACGGATAACTCCCAAAGGCCTTGTTAATGTTACTGAAAATATAATTGTCCCGCCCCTCAAAGAGGTCTTAGGGTAAGCGCTCATGGCGTTTAAGGATAAGCTTCTCAACGCCGTAAAAATTCCCGACTTCAACGAAGTTTATATCTTACCTTCACTAGCGCCGGTGGAACCCGGTGCTGTTGACTTAACCACGAAGCTCACCACTAACATAACTTTAAAGATACCGCTCGTTTCGTCACCCATGGATACCGTCACTGAGCTAGATATGGCCGTAGCCATGGCACTCCTAGGGGGTATAGGCATCGTCCATAGAAATATGGAACGCGAAAAGCAAGTGGAAATAGTAAAGAAGGTTAAAGAGCACCCTCCGGTTAAACTGAGATTGCTGTACTTGGAGAGCAATGATACGTGTGGTAAGGCACTAGAAGTCTTAAAAAGAACTGGTATTAGAAATATTCCCGTGGTCGAAGGTGGGGTATTTCTCGGCTACGCGAGCGTTGATCTCCTCAGGCAATGCAACCCACTTGAACCTGTAAGGCACGCCGTTAGGCCCGGCAAGGGCTATAGCGTAGAAATGGTAAAAGAAGCCGTGGAAAGCGCTCTCCGTGGAGTTTATGACGCCATCGCAGTGATAACCAGAGACAGCCTGTACTTGGGCACGCTTGTTTACATAGACGTGCTAGAAGACATCACCCCGGCATTAGACCATGAAGGCAAGCTACTAGTGGGAGCCGCAATTTCACCTTTTGATATCGAAAGAGCTAAAATGCTAGACAAGCACGTTGACGTGCTAGTATCCGATGTAGCTCATTTCCACAACATGGAGGTTTTAACAAGTGCTAAAAAACTCGTAGCAGAGATCTCCACCGACTTCGTCGCTGGTAATATAGGGTCCGAGGAAGCCGTTAAAGACACCATAACAGTCATCGAAGAGGTATCGGGGTTCAGGGTGGGCATAGGGGGAGGGTCCATTTGTACCACACCAGAGGTAACGGGAGCATACGCGCCAACGCTCTGGGCCGTCGCATCGGTAAGAGATGCACTTGAAGAGCTAGGACTAGATGTGCCCATCATAGCTGATGGCGGTATTAGGACTGCAGGCGATGTCGTCAAGGCGCTAGCTGCTGGCGCCAATACGGTAATGCTTGGCTACATGCTAGCCGGAACGGATGAGGCAGCATCACCTTTAATAGCTATAGGGAATGAGTACTACAAGCTGTATAGGGGCATGGCTAGTAGGGGTGCAATTGAAAGAAGGTTTGCCGTAGACCGGTACGCTAGGACGGGTAAACGCGTCCCAGAAGGCGTGGAAGGACTTGTACCATATAAAGGTAGCATATACAACGTTGTAAGAGGCCTCGTAGAAGCCGTTAGAGCGGGGCTAGGGTATGCCGGGGCCCGTAACATAAAGGAACTATGGGTCAAAGCAAGGTTCATATCATCGCGTCGCGGTGAACGAGGCATCATTTACAGAGCTCTAGGAGAGTGAGGGGTTATACAGAGTACCTGGAATACGGTTAGGTTATATCGCTAAAAGGTGCGTTGTTTTCAAGATTCATAAGACTGTTTTTAAGATTTATAAGATTCATGTTAGTACTTTATGTACAGCTTTTAGAGTAATTAAGGGTGCACAATGCGTGAAGGGCTTTACTACTGGTAGTAGCGAGCTCGACAAGCTTATTGGTGAAATACCGCCTCGTACGATGCTTTTAATAGTCGGACACCCTGGCTCCGGCAAAACTACGTTAGCATCCCAGATATGCTACGCTAATGCTGTAAGAGGGCACAAATGCCTCTATATGACGTTCTACGAAGACAGGGAAAAGCTGTTTAGAAACATGGGTAGACTTAAAATAAATCTCGCAGAAGTGGAGAATAAGGGGTTTTTAACGTACGTTAAGCTACCTGTAGCGTCCGCAGAGGAGCTCATGGATATCGTGGCGAAGCTCGTTGCCAGCGATCACTACAATGTAGTCGTTATCGACTCGATAAACCCGGCTCTAGAACTAGTTGAAAGGGAAGAGTCTAAGAGGGCTATTGTGCTGAATTTCTTCTACCAGTTAGTAGACATCATTGACGGGTTGCTAGTAGCTGTGGCCGAGATGCCCATCGGAAAAGAGACACTAGAATACGGTTCCATAGAGTTCGTCGCCGACCTAATACTATACTTGAAGCACAGGATAACTCGCGGACTAAGGTCAAGGATACTCGAAGTAAGGAAGGTGCGGGGGGCCCCGTCATCGGTAATCGAGGTACCCTTTGCAATACTCAACGACGCAGGTTTCAAAGTCTACCTACCTCCTAGACCGGAGAGAATGATGAGGGGCAGGGAACATGCAATAAGTACAACAATAAGCTTTATCACCAAGCTCGCTGGGCCTATATACAAAGGCGATACCATTGATATCAGCTTCCCGCCACATGCGAGAGAAGCTTTAACAATCGTGCCTTTGGTAGACATCGCTGTTACAAATAACCTGAAGGCATTGCTCATATCCTATAAGTACTCTCCCGATGAGGTCAAGGAGCTGTTCATCGAGGTATTCGGATCGTACTTCAACCTAGGTAAAGACGTTGTTTTAAGTATCTTAAACAGGCATTTTACCATAGAATCGTTTAACCCAGCCAGTTATGCCTTAACACACCTATACGCAGTAGAAGTAGAACTAATAGAGGATTTAAAACCTGACATGGTCGTACACCACGGGACTGAAATTTTTAGCGCTGTCGCAGATCCCTCGGAGTACTGGACGCTACTCATTAGCATGCTCACTTGGCTTAAAAACAATGGTAAGCTAGTAATACGTTATAGTGCTAGAATAAGTCCTCAATGGACGAGAATAAACGAAATATTGGCAGATATCGTAGTTAGAGTTTACTATAAACGCGAAGGAGGGGCCCTCAAACCGGTATTTTACATTTGGAGGCGGGGCAGGACCCCTCTACTCTTCGACTTCACAAACGAGGACATAACTCAGGCCGCCTTGGAGGCTTCAGAAACTAGCCGCCCTTATTAAAACCAACTCCCAAGAGCTAAACACCGCTGGTAATAATTAATGGCATGCCATCCCGCGGCGGCCGAGATCAAGGAATCCATCAGGAATTACGCGAAGAGCGTGGTGCCCGGGCTTTTCTACACGATCGATCTCTACTGTCGCAAGCTAGCGGGCAAGGACTGCGTTACAATCCTGCTCGAAGAGCCAAAAACCCTGAGAGATATCCTCGTGAGAGTATATGATCTGTCGCCCACGGTCAACCTGGTTGCGAGAGTGTTCCTATACCCTGTAGTGATCGAAACCAATACAGACATACCCGTTGAAGGCCTCGTTAGCTTATTCATGAACAACCCAGACGAGTTGCGGAGAGTTTTAAGCGATATACTATGTAGAAAGTGATTGTAAAGTACGACAGTAACTATTAACGATATACATCGCTACACCGGTGCTTTACATTCTTCAAGCGCCCTGCTAACCGCTAACGAGAACTCTTTATAGTCTGCTACTTTAATGAATGGTATGTGAAGATCCTTTGCAGCTTCCTCGTCGTAGTGAGTATCACCTATAAACACCGGTCGCGCGTTTTGAGAGCTTCTCAGTACCCATTCCAGTTGCTCTCTTCTACTAAGATACTCATCCCTAGTGATAACGTAGCTCACTGCATCGATTAAACCGAGCTTTGAAAGTAGCGGTACAGTTGATGCACTACTCCTCATGGTTACAAGTACTACCTTAACGCCTATTGAAGCAAGGTGCTTCACTAACTCAATGTTTTCTTGTACATCTTCTACTTTTAACCTACCTATTGAATCAAGTTCTGCCCGCTCTACGAGATCCCATGCCTTTCTCTTCAACCCGTCTTCCGCTTGTAGCTTAGCTAGGCTCTCGCCAAGCGGTCTCAATGGGTGATCTACGCCGAGTAGACGCCTTATCTCTGCTCTCAGCTTTTCAAAATCTAGCAGTATGGGTATTAGTGTCCCATCTATGTCCACTACTAGGGTACAACGAGCGCTGTCGTCTCTACT
>Ga0209080_1000341_pt1 | contig 32648 bp, 31 predicted proteins | sample JNZ110809AmetaG_FD_184123 | JGI IMG/M metagenome (GOLD analysis project Ga0209080, IMG submission 184123) | Hot spring microbial communities from Jinze hot spring, China to study Microbial Dark Matter (Phase II) - JNZ 110809A (SPAdes) (version 3) ...
ATTTACGTAGTTGATAGTAGAAGGGTCTCTGTACTCGACTTCCAGGGGAGAGATATAGGTAAGTTCGATTTGCCTGAGGAAGAGCGTTTCCATGAGCCTTACGGGATTGCAGTAGCCGCTAAAAAGATCTTGGCTCTCCCAGTATACGGTAAGAGGTACGGTCGCCTCTACCTATTATGGAGGGGTATAACTCCCATCTTTAATCTAACTTATTTCGGGGAGGGGGCTATTTCTCCAAAGGTAAGTATAGCCTATGGTAGGATTTATGCCGTATTTTATACATCTGATAGAATATTGCTCTATAAACTTCATGACGCCGAAAAGCCGGTTATTGTCTCGGCAGGGGCGGCGAGCGAAGTATGTGAGGGAGAGGATCTTATTGTGAGGGCAAACATCTATGATAATAGAAGTGGAATATACAGGGCCTTGTTAGCTTATAGTGTTGACGGCGGCAAATGGAATTACGTAGACATGGAGTTGGAGAGAAGATATATAATTGAACCAATATGTGGCTATGGGTTCAATGAGGAACCATACTTAGGTAAAATACCCGCTCAGCGCGCTGGCTCAAGAATAAATTGGAGGATCATTGCGATAGATAATGTTGGCAATTATATTGTATCTCAGGAATATGTCTGCCGAGTTATTGAGAAGAGAGATGTCACCCCTCCAGTAACCAGAGCTTTATATGAGGACATATGGCATAACGCGGACTTCACCATAACCTTGAAGGCTAACGATGACATGAGTGGGGTCGCGGAAACCTACTATAGAATAAATAATGGTCCGGTGAAGAAAGTTAGTGTTGATGGTCATCCACTCATAACGGTGGAGGGCGCTAATAACACTTTAGAATACTGGAGCATTGATAAGGCTGGGAATGAAGAAACTCACAAATTTATAACCGGCATAAAGCTGGATAAGAGTAAACCTATCGCAAATGCTGGACAGAACCAAAAAGTAAACGTTGGTGACACAGTAATCCTTGATGCAAGTGCATCAACGGATAATATAGGGATAATTAGCTACGAATGGGATTTCGGAGATGGGGAGAAAGGAACTGGCGTAAAAGTAGCACATATCTATAATAAAGCCGGAACTTACACGGTGACCCTTGTAGTAAAAGATGGAGCTGGGAACATTGATACTCATAGCATAACAATTACTGTCGCAGAGATATTCCCGACACCACTAATATTTGCAGCTATAATTCTGGCAGTAATCATCGTTACAATCATAATTCTGGTACTACTACGCCGCCAGCGATCTTGCCGTTATGGCCGAATCCAGTGATTATCCCCCTATACCGCTTAAGCTTCTCCTCATACCAAATAGTAATAGATCTCGCTCTTCACGCTAAACCCATTACTTCCAGACTTAAAAAGGGAGGGGAAGAGATTTAAACCCGGAGATCTGGTGCGGGAAGCGGGATTTAAGCACATTTTTACTGGTAAAATTCTTATTTATGAGAAATGCTGTCTTTTTCTAGTTAAGCCGCTCATCTTATGGAACCTTATTTTGACCACTAAACCTCTTGCGGGGCTAGTGGTTTCCTGTAAGCAGCAAATAGCTTAACAAAACACTCTTAAATCATTTATAATAGAGATAATTATGAGGAGCCTGGCTTCATTTGGGTTTCATTAAGGTTAAATTTGGTGTCTTTAATCCGCTTTCTCCCACAAAAATTACTGAGGTAGAGGGTATAGTTGATACAGGAGCAATATACAGCGTTATACCTAGAAGGAGACTTGAGGAGCTGGGTGTTAAGCCAATTGAGAGGAGAAGGTTTAGGGCCTTCGGCGGATACGTTGAGAGGGATATAAGTGAGGTTGGAATGGAGATTATGGGAAGGAGGAGGACAGTAACCGTTATTATGGGGGAGGATGAAGATCAAATCATTTTAGGCATAACAGCCCTAGAATCCTTCGGTTTAGAAGTCGACCCAATAAAGGGAACGCTGAAAGAGGCGGAGCTCCCACTTCTCATAATTCCATCCCTCTGCTAAGCTCCCCCAGAGATGAATAGTGTACTAATAACTTTTCGTTAAGCCGGGCGAAAATTTCGGATTTCATGCCCAAAGGTGTATTGTGGATGCCGAGGGAAGCCAGCGATGATCCGCCTATAACGCTCAAGCCTCTCATCATAATTTCATCCTTCACGCTAAACTCATTATTTCTAAATTTAAAAGGAGTGTAAGGGATTTGGAGCCGGAAGGCTGGCGCCCTGGCCGGGATTTGAACCCGGGTCAGGCGGGTGACAGCCGCCTATACTAGGCCGGACTATACTACCAGGGCTTCCACAACCAATTAATTAGTTTCATGTGACCAGTTTAAATACGTTTTCCTTTAAATATATTTTGACGTGAATAATGAAATTCCGGAGAAGTATTCATAGATGATTGAAAGTCTCTATTAGACAATTACGTGAATTTAGTTGGTGTCTATGTTTTAAGTCAATAATTGCCAAGGAGTATAAAGTTTTGTAATTCCTGAAGAAACTATGAAGGCTTGTGCTTATAGAAGAGTGTACACTCAGCGCTTCTGGATTAAAGTCTAACTAAAAAATGGGGAGGATAGTTATCTTGGCTTTTTTCTCATGAAATAGACTGTAGTTGCCATGAAGATTATGGTTAAAGCTATGAAAGCGAATGCTATATACTGCCAAGGTTTCAGTTTCTCATATTCTTGCTGAAGAGCTTGGTGAATAGATTGGAGTTGCTTATAACTTGCGCTTAAAGAGTTATAGCTTGCTTTAAGCCCGCTAATCTCTGATTGCAACCCGCTATATTCTGACTGAAGTTGCTTAAACCTTTGGTTAAGAGTGTTATACTCATTCTTTAAAGTAGTGTAATTGAACTGAAGATCCTTATAGCTCTGCTGTAATGCAGCTAATTGTGTCTGAAGGTCAGAGTACTCATCCATTAATGTGGCGTAATTTAACGAAAGCTCATCATATTTTTGCTTTAAATCAAGGTATGCTTGGCTTATATCGAACTCTATAACTCTTACTGTATCAGAGCCTTCGAAGGCGAATTTTCTTCCGTTTTGCTCGAAAATCGCTGTTACTGTGAATATTATGTTCTCTTTAGGTTTTATGTTTATTAAGTTCTGTGGGTTAAACTTAGCTATCACTACTCTACCATTCATAGTAAAATTAATGCTTACCGCTGCGGCTCCCTCACAAGTTATTACCGTGAAATTTTGTACATTATAGCCCTCAGGTATTCTAATGAAAGCTGTAAAGGTTTCCCTACTGCTAAGGTTAATTGTCTTTGGCACTATATGTACCTCAGCAGGAATCAACTCAACACCTATGTAGTTCTGGGCGTCATCGATACTGCCCTTTCCAATATATCTTGCAACCAACGGATAAGGCGGAATTAAGAATGTTCTAGCAGTCAGATTTAATTCGGGATCGGCTCTCCGGGAAAGTATAAGGCAGCTCGGTTCAATTCCATTTTCAACCCAGTCGATAAGCGCCTTAAAAAGAGGACACGTTGGATCATACCAAGTAAAAGTGGGTCCTATACTTCCTACATGAGTTAGTCCAGGGATCATGTACAGCCTATAAAACTCTTTAACAGACTCCTCACCCATAAAATTCACAACACTTTCATAGTAAGCAATTGATTGATATGGTGTGACGAGCTGATCCGCCCACCCATGCCAATGAATAATCTTACCACCCCTTTCCTTAAAAGCCCGAAGGTCAGGATTAACGGCATTAACTTTCTCTGCGAGGTCAGGTCTTAATCTAAATGGGTCAACATCAAAGTTAAATGTTCGCCAATCCCACTCAGGCCCAAACCGTGGTTCAGTAGCCATGTATTGCCATAGGCTTCCACCGAGACTAAGACCAAGATTAGGTTGACCAATAACCCAATATGCCCAATTGCTCATAATTCCCCCGAAAATGTGGCGCATGAGAGCTTCTCCTCCCACTGGTGTGCCATAAAAGAGCTGAAAGCCCCATGAAGTCCTCGGCCCCTCATATATCTTTGCCAAGCTTTCCCTTTGTTCTGGGGTAAAGTAGTAGCAATAAGGGGGTACGGCAAGGTCAACTATTGGATCAAACTTGCATTTACGTGGGTCGTCTATTAAATTATCTATAAGACCGTCAACGCTATCGCATTTCTCATAAACCGCCTTGGCAAGCATTGATAGACTCTCAACTGGAATAGCTCCGGGTCCAAGTAACGCTGCATGCGCGTTCCATATATCTTGTAGTGCTTCCCACGTTATATTAAGCACTGGCATGCCAACAAGAATCCCATTAAAGATTTCCGGAAACATTTGTGCCATCTTTAGGCCTTCTCGACCACCATTAGATGCTCCAATAAAGTAGGAATAAAGCGGTTCACTGCCATAATACGCCTCAATAACCTTTTTCGCTAGAACCGCATTTTCGTAGGCAGCTTTATAGCAGTAATGCTCCTCTTTTTGTCTCCAATATGGATTGGGTTCATCTCGAATTCCCGGAATTGGGTCAGGATAAGCATATGTTGCACCGGGTTCTTTTGTTGCTTCATGACCTTGATTATTTGCCGCAACTGCATAACCCATACTTAAAGCAGGCAACATTGCAGGTTCATTAAGCATGCCCCCTAAACCACCGCCACCTATCTGAATGTAGCGGCCATTCCATTTCTCAGGTACAGGAAGTTTAATCACAAATCTAGTCTCTGGCCATATAACCCCCTCAATGCGAACGTGCTCTGGCACACCCGGCATGTCTGTAATTAATTCCGCGGATAATATTGTAACTGGGTTACCTTCTGTATCCGTTAATCCAAGGGATTCGAAGTACTCTTTTAAATCATTTTTTGTGCTTGCAGCTAAAGAAGCGCGTGGAGCTAGACTTAAAAGCAAGACAACAAGTACGATAGATATTCTATAATTATTAGTATTTATTTTCATTGGCATAACACCCATTTAAGTTTTATCCAAAAAAGATAAAAAGTTTTCTTTTTTTCCCTTGGCATAAGTTCCTCATTGAATTTTAGTTCTATAAAGCAAGCTTTAATGAAAATACTTTAGTCATACTGAATTGTCGCCTTTTATTCCTCTCCATCAGAAATGTTATATGGGGTTAAAGGTGAAGGGAAGCGGAATTGAGAATGAGAGATAAACTCTGCTAGCTTTTTAATTCCATTCTAATTAGTGTTTTGTAATGCATAGATTTTATGCTGCCGGCGCTGGGAGATGAATTTAATTAAATCATTTTGCTAGCGCCTTAGCTATGGCTTCACCGAATTGGGATGCTGCCTCAGGCCCTCTTGCTGTTATCACTTTCCCGTCTACTGTTACTGGTTCTCCGGTATACTTGGCTCCTTTTGCCCTTAAATTTTCAGCCTCGCTTGGGAAGGATGTAGCCGATTTTCCTTTGAGTATGCCCGCGTTTGCCAGTATTGATGGTGCTATGCATATTGCGGCTACAACTTTCCCTTGCTCGTAGGCTTCTTTCGCTATTTTTAGAGCTGTTGGATCATTAAAGTAGGTTGATGAGCCGACTCCTCCAACAAAAACTATTGCGTCATAGTCCTTGACGTCAACTTTATTTATATCAATATCCACATTTGCGACTGTGCCGAACATGCCCGTAGCCCTAGTAACACCTTTAGAGGCTACGGTAATCTTTGCATTCATGCTTCCTAGGATTTCTTTAGGCTTTAAAAACTCTTCATCTCTAAAGTCCTTTGGGGCTATTATTAATAAAACCCTTTTCCCACTTAAACTCATGACCATTATCCTCCATAAATGGATGAACGATATTAACTAGAGCGTTTACAGCTTAAATAATTTGTGTCACTTGATACATCATTAAAAGTCCCCCTTTACTCGCGAAGACTTATATCCAATCCTCCAATTATTTACCAGAGCGGTGAGATATTGGCAGAAGAGGTTGTTATTAGAAAGATTGGTTGTCATGCAGGGGAGCCAGGCTGCGGCTTACGTTGCGGATTGCTGGCTTATGTCGATAAGAGAACTGGGAAGCTTCTAAGGGTTGTGGGTAACCCGGAGCACCCCATAAGCCGGGGCTACGTTTGTAGTGAAAGAGTAAGTCACATGATTGACTTTATTTACCATCCGGAGCAGTTGAAGCATCCCCTTAAGCGTGTAGGTGAGAGGGGTTCAGGGGAGTGGCAACGGGTGTCTTGGGAACAGGCTCTTGATGAGATATCTTTAAAGATAAAATACCTGATAAAAGAGTATGGTCCTGAATGTATAGCTATTGTTGAGGGGACTTACAGGACAGATCTTTATTGGGCTAGATCCCGCTTCCTCTTCGCTATAGGTAACCCCGGCAACGTTTCATCTCCGGGAACATCATGTTCAATGAATGCCACAGCCCTACAACACTGCATCTTCGGCGCTAGAACAGATGCCGACATATTAAACGCAAAGTGTATAGTGAATGATGGCAGAGATTTTCCGAACTCTGGCCCACTTCAATGGCATAAATTGATGGAGAGGAAGAGGCGCGGCGACGACTTTATTCTCATAGTTATAGACCCGTGCCGCACAATACCCGCTAAAAACGCTGACTACTGGATTCAGCTTAGACCCGGAACGGACGCGGCTATTTTCTTGGCGTGGTTAAACGTGATCATTAGGGAAAATCTCTATGATAGAAAGTTTGTTGAGAGGTGGTCGAATGGCCCGTTGCTCTTAAGAATTGATAGGGATTGGTGGTTAACTGAGCAGGATATTGTTAAGGGAGGTAGGAGTGATAGGTATGTTGCTTGGGATAAGAGGAAGAGATGTCCGATTATATGGGATCCTGTGAGACAACAATTTTATAGCCTTAATGGGGAGCCTATACCAGACGATGAGGTTAAGGTTGAGCTCGAGGGATACTTCGAAATTGAGGGTATCGATGGAGTGCCCATGAAATGTAAAACGGCTTTTACGGCGCTTAAAGAGAGGGTTATGGAGTATCCGCCAGAGAAAATGGCTGAGGTTGCGTGGGTCCAGAAAAAGTTGCTTGAGGAGACTGCTAGAGTCTATGCTACTACAAAGCCTGCCTGCATACAGAGGGCGTTACCTACGGATCAGCTTGGGAGGGCGGCTTCATCTATTGAGGTTGCAAGAGCCATGTTGAAGATATTAACGGGGAATATAGATGTGGTGGGCGGCGACTTACTAAATCAGCCCGGCCCAATAATTGATGGTAAAATGTTCATAAGAGATTCCCTTCTCGATTACCAGGATCACGTTACACCTGAGGTAAAAAAGAAGATGCTTGGTGCCGACATGTTTCCGTTAATGGCGTGGCCCATGTTTGACCTCATTAAGCCTCATTTCAAGAGGGTTTGGAAGATTAATCCATGCGCTTCAAGCCACATGCTCGGTGTACCATGGCCAGTGTTGGCTCGGGCAATACTTACCGGAAAGCCATATCCAATAAAGTGTTTAATTGTTTGGACTGGTAACCCGGCAGCCTGGGCACCAAACACAAAGCTTGTCTACGAGACTTTATGTAGCCCTAACCTAGAGCTTACGGTCGTGATAGATAGGTGGATGACTCCAACGGGCGCCCTAGCAGACTATGTTCTGCCAGCGGTCACAAAATCCCTTGAGAGACCATACGTGAGCACCCATGAAGACTTATCACCGAATGTTGTGGTATGGGAGAGAGCTATTGAACCATTAGGTGAAAGAAGAGATGAATACTGGATCTTTAGGGAGCTTGCCAAAAGGTTGTTGCCCGAGGAAAAATGGAGAGAAGTCTTTCCATGGGAGACGCTTGAAGAATTCTATAACTGGAGATTATCCTCAATAGGCTTAACGCTGGATAAGGCTAAGGATCTATACACCATCTCAACATGGACCCAAAAGAGCTATGAGCAAATAAACCCTGAGACAAATAGGCCTAGGGGATTTGCAACTCCAACTGGTAGGGCTGAGATCTGGGTTACGATCTTCAGACAATTGGGCAGGAGCCCCCTGCCATACTATGTGGAGCCATATGAGAGCCCTGTATCTCAGCCTGAGCTGGCGGAGGAGTATCCGTTAATACTTGGTACTGGCAGAAGGTTTAGGCCCCAATTCCATTCTGAGCTGAGGCAGTGGGGGATGGGTTTGCGTGAACAGCATCCAGAGCCGTTGGTTGAGATACACCCCAAGACCGCTAAGGAGCTGGGAATATGTGAAGGGGATTGGGTTTGGATTGAAACAAAGAGGGGTAAGATAATGATGAAGGCGAAGATTACAAGCGATATACATCCAAAATGCATTAATGCTGAGGCGAGCTGGTGGTATCCTGAGCTTCCAGGGGACAAATACTGGTGGTACGGCAACTTTATATCAAATGCTAACGTTTTGGTTCCAGACGATCTGGAAACATTAGATCCGTACACTGGTTCTTGGCAGGCTAGGGCCCTCTTATGTAAAGTTTATAAAGTAAGGGGCTTCACACCATTCATGCAGTCTCCCTAAAAGCCACATGCAAAAATCTTATCAAAGGGTACTGCTCTCTCCTAAATTGATAGACGGGGTTAGAATAGACTGTGGGTGAATGTGGAGGGCAGAGAATTTTAATAAAGTTTTATAGTGAGAGGACGGGGAAATTTTATAGGCTTGTTGAGACTAGTACATGGCCTTACCTTGAAATATCTGGCATACGCATGCATAGGGCTGATGATGTTGACCCTAAAACTGATGCTATACTAAAGATTAGGGCTTTGGGGAGGATTTTCGGTTCAGTTCTTGATTGCTGCACTGGCTTGGGTTATACAGCCATTTTGGCGGCTAAAGCCAAGAATGTTAGGGAGGTAATAACCATTGAGAAGGATGAGAACGTCATATTTATTGCTAGGCAAAACCCATACTCAAAGCCGCTTTTCGAGAATAAGAAGATTCGTCTCATAGTTGGCGACGTAATGGATGTAATAAAGGAGTTTGAGGATGAACACTTCAATTTCATTATTCATGATCCTCCTAGAATAAGTATTGCTCCAGAACTTTACTCACTAAACTTCTATAAGCAACTCTTTAGGGTTCTTAAGGATGGTGGGAGAATGCTCCATTATGTTGGGAGACCAGGAGAGAGACAGGGGAAAAACTATCTTAGGGGTATAGCTGAGCGGCTCCGGCTCGCGGGCTTTAAAAGAATTAGAAAGGTTGATTATGCCTTGAGCCTAATCCTCGAGAAATAGTTAAAAGTCTTGTTATATGCTATTTTACCTGATAAGCGTTAGAAAGAGAGAAGATTTAAAGAGATGAACTAGGAAAATGAACGTGTTTGTCCTCGGCCCAGCCGGATCCGGAAAAAGCCTCTTTGTAAAAAACTTCTCAGCATACTTAATTGATGAAGGCTATAGGGTTAGGTTGGTGAACCTTGATCCCGGTGTCCTTGATCCAGGATATGAACCCGACTTTGATATAAGATCTCTATTCACTGTGGAGGGTATAATGCGGGAGAAGAAGCTTGGGCCAAATGGTGCGATACTTGAAGCCATGAGTAGACTGGCTAATATAGATCTGCCAGAGTTTATGGATGCTGATTACATATTATTTGATACTCCAGGGCAACTAGAACCCTTTCTCTTTAGGGATACTGGGAAAATAATTGTCGGCAAATATGTAGATGCGTGCTGCCTATTCCTAGGCGACCTCCCGGCTCTCCGGGGGAACCTGACAAGCTTCTTCCTATATGCATTGGCTGCACACTACACTCTTGGAGCAGACACTATAGCCATATTAAATAAAGTTGATCTTCTATCAGATGAAGAGGTAAATGAGATCAGGGAGATTCTCAGAAGCCCTGAGGTTCTCCTCGGAAAGAAGCCGTCTAATGTTAAGGAGGAAATGGATATAGAGCTCTTAAAAACCCTGAGACAATTCTTTCCCCCAAGGAGGGTTCCATTGATATCCGCTAAAACCGGCGAAAACTTCAGTGAGGTCCTAACAATCCTTTATGAAATTAAGTGTGTATGCGGCGACCTAACATAGAGAAATAGAATAATCTTTAATAATTTGCCCGCAATTTAATTGATAAACTAAGCTTAAGGTGATGGAGCTTATGGTTCTCGTTGAGGTTCGTTGGCATGGTAGAGGTGGTCAAGGTATAGTAACTGTCAGTAGAATTCTCGCCCAAGCAGCTCTCCTCGATGGAAAGTACGCCCAATCCTTCCCAGAGTTTGGTCCTGAGAGAAGAGGTGCTCCAGTAACTGGTTATACTCGAATTTCCGACGAGCCAATACTCATACATAGCCAAATATATAATCCCAATATAGTAGTCGTTGTTGATCCAACTCTCATAGGAAAGGTTGATGTTATTAGGGGTTTGTCGCCCAAGGGCTTAGTCGTAGCGCACGCAAGTAGGGGTCCAGATGAACTAAAGAAGATCCTGGGCGTGAGCGACGTGAGCGTATACACCGTTGACGCCATGAAGATAGCGCTTGAGGTGCTGGGTAGACCGATATATAACACGGCTATGTTAGGAGCCCTTCTAAAGGCTTACCCATTAGTTACAATGGACTCTCTAGTTAAGGTTATAAGGGAAAGATTTCCTGGAGCAGTTGGCGAGAAAAATGTTGCAGCAATAAAGAGGGCTTATGAGGAGGCTATCGGGGTTGAGTGAGACTGGAAGAAAGATGGGGTGGAAGGAACTGCCGATAGGCGGGTACCTGCTTGAACCAGGTTCATCAATGAAGTATAAAACTGGAGACTGGAGGGCCTTTAGACCAATTATAGATCAAAAGAAGTGCGTGAACTGTCTTTTATGTTGGATATATTGCCCGGATGGGGCCATAATTAGGCTTGAAAAAAATGTTGACGTAAACTATGATTATTGTAAGGGCTGTGGCATCTGCGCGAATGAATGCCCTGTGAAATGTATATCCATGGTCGAGGAAAAATGGTGATTTTTATGGCTAAGGTTATGGGTTTAACTGGAAATGAAGCAATAGCCTACGCTGTTAAGCAGTGCAATGTGGATGTTGTAGCGGCTTATCCAATTACCCCACAGACCGTGATGGTTGAAGTGATAAGTGAATACATTTATAATGGCGAAATGGACGCCGAGTTCATATGCGTTGAATCGGAGCACTCTGCGATGTCTGCATGTATAGGCGCGAGTTTAGCTGGCGCAAGGGTTTTTACTGGAACAGCAAGCCAGGGCTTAGCGTTGATGCATGAGATGCTTTATATTGCTTCTGGACTTAGGTGCCCAATAGTTATGGGGGTTGCCAATAGAGCCCTCTCAGCACCACTTAACATTCACGGAGACCATTCAGATATGATGGGTTCCAGAGATTGTGGCTGGATACAAATATATGCTGAAAACGTTCAAGAGGCATATGACTGGACGATCCAGGCATTCAAGATAGCTGAGGATCCAAGGGTTCTACTGCCAGTAAGCGTCAATATTGACGGCTTTATATTGTCACATTGCGTTGAGAACGTTTTCGTCTTAGAGGACGATGTTGTTGCGAGATTTCTCCCTCCAAGGAAGCCCCTTATAACAATTGATCCAACAAACCCCATCACTGTTGGGGCAATGTGTCTCCCAGACTACTATTTCGAGGTAAAGTTCCAGCAGTTTCAGACATTAAATGAGTCTCTTAAGGTCATACGTGAAGTTACTAAAGAATATGAGAGTTTATCTGGGCGGAAATATGATGTCTTAGAGGCATATGCCATGGAGGATGCTGAAGCAGCAATCCTATGTATAGGTAGCACTGCCGGAACCGCGAAGGAGGTTGCTAAGGGTCTTAGGAGGGAGGGGAAGAAAGTTGGCGTAGTGAAGCTATGGGTGTATAGGCCTTTCCCGCAAGAGGATTTGATTAAGGCCTTGGGAGATGTAAAGGCTCTAGCTGTCCTCGATAGGGCTTTTAGTTTCGGAGCTCCCTTCAATGCACTTTGTAGCGATGTTATATCAACATTATACAAATATAGGAAAGATATAAGGGTATTTAACTGCGTTTATGGCTTGGGTGGAAGGGATATAACTCCCATGGAAATTAGGGGCATCTTTGAGGAGACCTTAGAGATCGCTGATACTGGCAGATTAAAGGAGTATGTTAGGTTTATAGGGGTGAGGGAGTAAAGATGGTTAAGCTTCACGAGTTATCAACTGAGGAGTTATTCACGTCCGGCCATAGGTTATGCGCTGGATGCGCGGCTGGAACAATAATGAGGATGACTATGAAAGCTCTACGGAGACCGACAATAGTTGTAAATGCCACTGGATGCGTCGAGGTCTCCTCAACGCCATACCCATACACTTCGTGGAAGGTCTCATATGTACACGTGGCCTTCGAGAATACGGCTGCAGTGGCGGCTGGAATAGAGGCTGCATACAAGGTCCTTAAACGTAAGGGTCTCTATGATAAAGACGTCGATATAATTGCGATAGCCGGAGATGGAGGGACATTTGATATTGGTCTCCAAGCTCTCTCTGGGGCTCTTGAGAGGATGCATGATTTTCTATTTATATGCTATGATAATGAGGCCTATATGAATACTGGCATACAGAGGTCCGGTGCAACCCCGCATGGCGCCGCCACCACAACGAGCCCTGCTGGGAGGAAGATTCCAGGTAAGCCAGAATTTAAGAAGGATTTAATTGGCATATGTGTCGCTCATGGGATAGAGTATGCTGCGACAGCCTCTCCAGCATACTGGAACGATTATATAACGAAGGTTATGAAGGGGCTTGAGGTTAATGGGCCGGCCGTTATACATGTCTTCTCTCCATGCCCAACAGGGATGAGGTTTGATCCATCGAAGAGCATAGAGGTTGCAAGGCTAGCTGTTCAGACAAGGTACTGGCCTGTATACGAATATGAGGGAGGGACATATAGGCTTAACATAAAGGTTCCACAACCTAAACCATTAATAGACTTCCTGAAGATGCAGGGAAGATTTGCGCATTTATTCCAGCCAAGCTTCCAACGTGAACTTGAAGCCTTGCAGAAATGGGTTGAGGAAAACTGGAGGAGAATAACCATACTCTGCGGCGAGAAGACTTAATCTCCAATATCCTTATTTCTTCTTAAAAGTCTTTTAATAAGACTTCCCCTCAAACTTTTTCTTGACAGGAGGCTTTGCGATGTCTCAGTAGCCTTTCTCATAACTTCATGCTCGTCCACAGTCTCTATTAAACGTCCTCTCATCACAACCTTTCCATCAATTATAACGGTGTCAACATCACTACCACGAGCCGAATAGACAAGAGCTGCATAAATGTCATGTAAGGGGGTTAAATGTGGCTTATTAACGTCAATCAATATTATATCTGCTCTCTTACCCACCTCGATAGAGCCAATAAAATGATCTAAGCCGAGAACCCTGGCGCCATCAATTGTCGCCATCTCAACGACCTTTTTAGCTGGCAAAACACGAGGATCCCTATATAACGCCTTTTGGAGCAACGCGGCAACTTTCATAGTTTCAAACATGTCTAAGCAATTATTACTGGCTGGGCCATCTGTTCCAAGACCAACAGTTAAGCCCGCATCAAGAAGATCCTTTACCCGCGGGATACCTGAGGAGAGTTTCATATTGGATATGGGGTTATAGACTACTTTAACACCTTTTTTAGCCATGAGGGATACATCGTGATTCGAGAGGTGAATGCAGTGCGCGGCAACTAAATTTGGTCTCAAGAGGCCAACCTCGTCCAGGAGCTCCACCTCACTTTTCCCATAGATCCTCCTAATATTGATAGACTCGCTCTCCGACTCCGCTAAATGTATATGCACTCCAATGTTTAGTCTCGCCGCTTCCTCACCTATCATCCTAAGAAGATCTGGGCTGCACGTGTAGACTGCATGCGGCCCAAGCATAGCGTGTATTCTACCACTCCCCTTACCATGATACTTCTTAACAAATTTTAAGGCCCTTCTGAGAAGAATGCTTCCAAGCATTTTATGCCCAGCATCAAATATTCCGGGAGCTAAAACACAGCGCATTCCACTTTCCTCAGCAGCCCTTGCAACTATATCCTCATAAAAATACATGTCTAGTAGACATGTTGTTCCACTCTTAATCATCTCAACGAAGCCCAGCAACGCGCCATAGTACACGTCGCTTGGCTTAAGTTTAGATTCGAGAGGCCATATCGTCTCCCTGAGCCACGTACTTAACTCCTTATCCTCAGCCACCCCTCTGAAAAGGGTCATCGCTATATGGGTGTGACAGTTAATTAAGCCTGGCATGGCTATCTTTCCCCGCCCATCTATTATTTCATCAGACTCGAAACTCGGCGCCTCACTCTCCCCTCCAACATAAAGTATCTTCCCATCTCTTATTGCAATGATCCCACGCTCTATTATGCCGGCCCTGCCCATCGTGAGGACCGCGCAGCCGCTTACAATTATATCCGCCCTCATTATACCAGGCCCAGCAAAAATTATAGTTAGAGCTCTCATTCTATATCAATATGCTTTTCCCTCTCCCACTAGATTATTTAATGCCACGAGTATGTCTGCAGCCACATTAACATCTTTAATTCTAACTCGTTCCCATTTCGTATGGCATGCATATAGCTCTCCGGGCCCGAAGATGGCGGTGTCGCAGCCAGCAATCTCATGTAAGTTAACGGCATCCGTCCATGAGGGCATCTCAGTGTACTCAACTCTATATCCAATTGACCGCATGGCATCCTCAAGGATTTTAGGCGCCCTACTACTTATGAAACCATTATAGGCGTCGATAACAGTAAGGTTGATGTTGCTAGAGCATAAAATTTCCCTGACTTTTGATAAAATGTTTGTGGCTGTTAAGTGTGGCTTGAATAGTATCTCTATGCGGGCTTCACATTTATCTGGTATAACAAAGTCGTCTGGGTCACCTCCTCGAATATATTGTACTGAAACCTTGGCACCATTAATACCCTTGAGTCTTCTCATCGCTTCTATACACCCTTCTATCGCGTTCTCGCCTATCTCCGGGTAAGCGCCATGCGCCCCCCTCCCCCTAACTTCAACCTTTAATTCAAGCCCGCCATACTGCACGTTTGCTATTGCCATGTTGGTTGGCTCCATAACAACCGCCATCTTCGGCTTATATATCCTACAGAATTCTTTTGAGCCGCTACCATTGCCCTCCTCATCACTAAAGAACACAACTCCAAAGTTGAGTCTCTCGGGGCTAATCCTTTCTAGTGCCAAGAGAATGGCCGCTATACTAGCCTTAGCATCCGAGACTCCAGTTCCATACGCGTATTCACCATCAAACGAGAAAACGGACAAGATTTTAAAGGTGTCTATGTGAGAGGCGACAATAAAATCTCTCTCCGGTGAGATAAGAACATTTAATCCCTCCATAAAGGCATTATATCTCAGTTTTTGTAAATAGGTTAGAAGAAAGGATGCTAGTTTCTCCTCCCTTCCAGAGGGGGATTCAATACCCACCAGCTTTTCAAGAAGGGATAAGGTGTCCATCGAGAAGTTTTTAAACATGAAGAGAATAAATAAATATTGTTGTGCGCGTGCGTATTGAATGCGTATCCGTAGAGTTAAGATAGAGGACCTTCAACCCTTCATCAAGCTCTATAAGCTCTCGTATAAGGGGCTTGAAGAGTACGCTTATGCCAAAGATGGAGACATAAAAGATTATTTTAGATGGCTCCTTAAAAGGGATCCGGAAGGCTTCTTCGTGGTGGAGTTAAGTAGCCCAGTAGCTTTTGTAGCATGTGACACTAATTGGTTCAGTTCCTTTGAAGGCAGCTTTTTAGGCGAAGTTCACGAAATATTTGTTCATCCAGAATATAGAGGAAGGGGTATCGGAAGCATTCTACTTGATAAGGCGGCGGAATACGCCAAGGAGAGAGGGAGAAAGCTTATGGGTCTGTGGGTCGGTGTAAAGAACTTCTTGGCAAAGGAGTTTTATAAGAAGAGGGGCTTTATCGAAACAATATCCCTTGGAAAATGGACAAGAATGATAAAAAGGATTTAAATATTTTAAAGAAGGTATATTGCTTTTATTCCTAAACTTTTAAATACATCTCTCTGATACGTAGAATATTGAGGTATATTAGGAAGAGGGGTTAAGGTAGAAGTAATGGCGAATATATGCCCCATTTGTGGGCTTCCCGAGGATATATGCGTTTGTGGAGAAATAAGTAAAGAACAGCAGAAAATTAGGATAAGGTTAGAAACTAGGAAGTTTAAGAGGATGATGACTTTAATTGAAGGATTAGACGTTAAGGATATTGATTTAGGTAGGCTTGCGCAGAAGATGAAGGCCTTCTGCGCCTGTGGTGGTACAGCTAAAAATGGACAAATAATGCTGCAGGGCGATCAAAGAGAGAAGGCTTATCGATTCTTGATTCAGATGGGTTACCCCAAGGATAATATCGAAGTACAATAGGCTGCGGATAAAGGCGATTTAACCTTATAGCATCAATAGTATTGTTAAGACGAGAAATAAGAGGAGTTTAGCGCATCTCATGAGTTATACTAGGATTAATCTGGTATCTCTAAATTTAATTGTCTTTTTAGGGTCTTATACCTATTCCTGACGGTGACTTCAGTGACATTGGCTGCATCCGCAATCTCTTTTTGCGTCCTTTTTTCTCCAGCTAGGGCGGCTGCTATATAGAGTGCAGCTGCAGCTAAACCAACCGGATCCTTACCAGCTGATATACGCTTCTGTCTAGCCTCATTTAATATTTTAAGCGCCAGCGTTTGAATATGCCCTGCTATGTTCGCCCTTTCAGCTATCTTCGGTATGTAGATTGCTGGATCAGTCACCGGCATAGCTAGGCTAAGCTCTCGCAGCAGAAGCCTATAACATCTTGCAATGTCCTTCCTACCAACAAGACTCGCTTCAGATATCTCCTTAAGGTTTCTCGGAGTTCCAGAGAGTCTGCAGGCTGCGTAAAGCGCTGCTGCTGCAATAGCCGCTATAGATCTGCCCCTCACTAAGCCCTGTTCAAGGGCCTTACGATATATAACTGCAGCCCTCTCCTTAATAGCTGAGGGAATGGCAAGCTTATCTGAGAGCCTATCGATCTCCGTCATTGCCTGGGCAAGGTTTCTATCAATTGATGACTGAACCCTCGACCTGATCTGCCACTTCCTCAATCGCCACATCTGTAGCCTAGAGCTTAACGGTAATTTCCTTCCTAGGGCATCTCGATCAACCTTATCGATCGATGTTGAAAGGCCTTTATCATGTACTGAGAATGAGATTGGTATGCCGACACGGCTCCTACTTTTCTTCTCCTCCTGTGTGAAAGCTCTCCATTCTGGACCCTTATCCATAGTTGATTCCTGAACAACTAAACCACAATCACTACAAATAACTTCACCAGTATCAGGATCACTAACAAGGTTAGTGCTACCACACTCGGGACACCTATCAACTAATATTGTATGCGTGGGCCTCACCTCAACATCTTCCTCCTCACTCATACACTATCCTAACCTCCAAGACAGGAGTGAAAGTTATTCTCACAAAATCGATTCCTCATAAATTAGACTGATCGGAATCGATCAGTTCATTGATCCGTAAAGACCTTAAGGATGAGTTTATATATATAAACTTTTCTTTTTTTAAGTTCAGATTAATATAAACTTTTCTCTTCAATACTAGTCTATGGCGGTAGTCGGAAAGAAAGCATATTTTTATCCTATTTTATTTTAATTATTTTTGGTATCTTCCCAAATAATCCAACGTGACCCCTGTAGAATATTATGGTCCCCCTAACCCCCCTTATATCCTTAGCCCTCTCAATTCCCCTAAATATTGCTTTTTGGGCATTTTCGCCAATAATGGCATTACATACGGATGTTGCAGCTGCATCCGCTATCGACGCATTCTCCGCAATGACCGTGACCGAGTCCGCAACCCCAAAGCTTACTACTTTTTGACTAACCCTTCCGGTAGCTGTGGCTATGCCGAGTGGCGTATCCTCGCGTCTTACCAATAGGCCTATTTTTCCCGAAAGAATGTTTTCATTAGTTGAGATGGAGACCACTATTTCTTTACCAGAAGTGTAAGCTGCTATCTCACCGCCATTTTCAACGATAGCTATCTCAGCACCACTCTCAAGCAGCTTCTTAAGACCTAAATCTGCTATGGCGCCGGCAACCGAAGCCATTGGCCCAACACCAGCCGCTCTAGAAGCCTCTGCCATCAACCTGACGATTAATGGTGCGTCTTGGTCCACGCTAAGAGGTTTGAGAGAGTACTGGAATAGCGGATTTCTCTCAATATATTCCCATAATGCCTTAATATGATACTCTATTTCTTTAACTGTCTCCGCTATGGCCTCAGCCTTATCAGTCTTTATATGTATTTTTGAGGGGCCTATTGTTAAGCCGTACTCGTACACAATTCTTGTCCTCAGGGAATGCTTATTGCCTTTAGGGGGCAGGCGTTAATGCAGGTTCTACATAGAACGCATTTTCCCTCATCGTATTCTAGTGACCAATCCTCCTTAAATCTTAGTGCGTTAGTTGGGCATGATGATATACATGCGCCACAGGCTATACATCGCTCCCAATCTATTCTAAGCGTCTCGGAGATTTCATGAATCTCTACACCTTCTTCCTTGAATAGGTTGAGTATCTCTTTAAGTTTGTTGTTAGTTGCTGGGATTGAAACTATGAGCTCTCCCTTCTGGGCGTTCACCTTAGCCTCAATAATATTTATTGGGACGCCAGTCCTCAGAACTATATTTGCTAATATTGGCTTACTCACAACCTCATGGGAATATATTAACCTTACCTTCGCCATACACTCTACCCCCAACAACTTTCCCCGATATATCATCAGTTGTTATTATCCCTATAACGCGTTTCATTTTATCTACCACTGGGACTCCTGAGATATTATGCTGAGCCATCCTCCTAGCAACGATATCTATAGGCTCATTCTCAAGTGCTGTTACAACCTCCCTAGTCATTACCTCTTCAACTCTCATCTTATTGTAGGCTATTGCCCTTGCTAAGTCCCAAGATGTCACGATGCCAATTAGTCTACCTTCATCGTCAACTATTGGTAGGTGGTCTATACCCTTCTTGACTAGTGTTATGGCAGCTTCCCTTATATCCTCATCTGGTTTGGCTGTGATAACATCGCGTCTCATTATATCCCCGACAGTGAGTTCTCTACCTTTAACCTTAAGGGGCTTAAGCTCCCCCCTCTTTGGAAGCAGCTCGAGAGGCTCCGTCAGAAAGAATATTCCCTCTAGGATCCACTTCTTAAGTGTCTCAGCTATTTCCCTAGCCATTTTATAGCTTGAGAGTGGAGATGATGGGACGCTTTTATCGCCAAAATAAACTTTCCCAGAGCGGAGCTCCGCATATGAGACCCGCTTAACTACTGGCCTAAGGTCTGGTCTAACTGGGACTGCATAGTCACGTATATTCACGAAGATTTCATCGTCCCTAAGGGCAGTTGTCTTAGCAACCCTCATATTTATTATTGGTATCGGCACTCCTACACCAACGTAGAGTGTGGTTCCGTACCTATAAAATGATGCGCCGCGCAAGTATCTACTATTCATTTTTTTCAGGTCTCCCATAACCATGAGTGTGCCGTAGCCGGTTTCTGGGCTGTGTTGCGTGCCCGCACCGATTATATATCCTATACCGCCTCCGAGAAATATCCTCGTTCCGAGGCCAATGGTCTCATAATATGGATCCTTGCAGAGGGGGTTCAGCTGACCAGCACCAGAGAATGTTACGTTTCCATAGTGGGGTAGTAGTGTACCCATATAAGTGTATAAAATTCTATCTGAGCTATTTGTTGCGGCATCATACTTTTGGTAGCAGTTTCTTGGGTTAACCAATATTGCCTGGTTTACGTCATCTAGAGTTATAGTTGTTTCAATATATTTTCTCGGGTAGCAATCGGTTCCATAAGACTCTGCCCTTAAGACAACCTCCTTACCGGATACAAGATCCTCTATAACGTGCCCTCCACCATACTCAAAGCCCCTGGTCTCACTCATGGCTGTTGCTCCGAGGTAGCCGTCAACCGCCGCGAGACCCTTATAAACTGGGACATCGTTAAGCCAACATCTAACCATTTTTATTGGGGGATTAGAGTGCCCGAAATTTAGGAAGACCCCCGAGCTACACATCGCGCCAAAGGTCCCTGTGGTTACGACATCAACCTCCCTAGCAGCCACCTCAAGGCCACTACTTTCAACAAGTTTAATCATTTCTTCGGCGGTTAAGACTACAACATCGCCACGCTTTATTTTCTCATTTATTTCACTAATAGTGCGTAATTTCTCCGCTTCATCCATCAAGAATTTGCCTCCGGGATTACTTAGTGCTTAATACTATTCTTGCCTTCCATATATTCTTTTACATACTTATATGCAAAAATATTCATTAAAGTACGCCCTAAGGATGCTTAAGCCAAGGTTATATACTCCGTTTAAGAGCTTACTTAATATATGGAATTAAGCGTCTTCCTACCAGCGCTCACCAAGAGCGTCATTTCACTATTCATCATCGTTGATCCACTCGGCAATGTACCAATTTTCATAAGCTTAACCCACGGGATGGGGGTTTCGGAGAGGAGGAAAGTTTTTCGTACGGCGGCGGTAACAGGGTTTATTTTGCTTTTGGCATTTGCGATAGCCGGTAACACGATATTGGACATATTTGGAGTTGGACTACCAAGCTTTATGATTGCTGGCGGCATCCTCCTACTTATACTCGCCATAAAAATACTTGTAATAGGTTGGGAGAGGGAAGAGAAGATGAGCCCTGAGAGCATAGGGGCAGTGCCAATGGCTGTTCCGCTTCTTGTTGGCCCCGGAGCCATAACAACAACGATTCTTAGTCTACAGGAGTATGGAGTATTGGTGACAGTTTCTTCAGTTGTGATAGTGTTTACGCTCACATGGTTAATTCTCAGACACATTGAATTACTATACAAGATACTTGGGAAAAATGGATCTGCAATTATTGCTAGGGTTATGGCCCTCCTAATCGCGGCTATAGCAATCCAATATATCACAAATGGCCTCAGGGTCTTCTTTACGTAAGTTCAAAGGTTATTATATCACTATATATCAAGGATAAATTTCATAGTAACCTCGCCCGGTCTCTCATCAATTTCCATTCTGTGGTAAGTCACAGCCTTTATCCCAACCTTCTGCTTATGCCTCTCCGGATCGAATTGTTCACCATATATCTTGGCTTTAAGCCTTAACTTTCCATTGATCCTCTCTATGCTCAGCACATTAAATCCCGAGTATAACATATTTTCAATTTCAAATTTCACTAGAAGACTTTCAAGCCAATTGTAGAGTAGGGACTCCATGTCATCCCCCTCAACCTCAATGGTGTCCTCACACTCATGTTTAACATCCGTTGTATCAGTCATTGTCTCAAACATTGCGAAGGCTGCGTTCTCAAAAGCCTCCTTCAAGTTCTTACCGTAAGCGGCTATATAGACATCAGCAGTGTGCTCCAGAAAATCAAACCGCTTCTCCCCAGCCACCGCGGCCACCCACCAATACATCTACCTAAACTATCATTAACTTAAATTAACACTAGAGATATTAAAGGACATTTTGATATCTAGTATGCTATTTCGCTGAGTAAGCCGCGTATACAATCCTTTATTGATTGTAGGAGGGGATGCTTTACTTTATGCAGCTTTACGCTCTCAAGTCTCTCTATCCTGAATGATAGTGGTGGGTGGGGATCCATTCCAAGCCATGCACCAATTATGTTCGTGTTCCTCTCGAAGAGAAGGCGCCTATAGCCTATCTTTCTGAGAGCATTTGCTAGCGCATCCGCCTTCCCAAGAACGATGGCTGATTCTAAATCCGCTCTAGCCTCAAAAAACTTTGCGATGAAATATATGACTGTTAATGCGAAGAACAGATATAGGAAACCGAATAGAGTGACTAAATAGGGCAGATAACGCAAGACAACATAGACTCTGAGCAGATATTCAGATGAGGCAAGTAGGAAGAATATGAGGGGATCCCTCCCCTTAACATGACTTATCTCGTGCCCTAAAACTGCTGATATCTCCTCTTCATCAAGTTGGATGAGGAGCCCACTGGTTATTAGGACAAGACTAGAGCGGGGTCTCGGCCCTGTTGCGGCCGCATTTGGAATTATTATGTTTGCAACGGCTATTTTTGGTGTAGGCATACCAAACTTCTTGGCAACATCATCAACAATTCTGTAAATATCTATACTTTTTATAAGGAGGTTTTCAGGTCTAATTCTTATACCATATTTTAGGAAGACTTCTTGAACCGTTTCGCTGTCAATAGTTTTTCTAATAGCCATGGTTCTTTCATAAATTTCCCTCTTAATCTGGAGGAGTTTCTCTTTAGGATAATTCTGCTTAATAAATTCTAAATCCTCTGGAGGAATGTGATACTGCAGTATATATACTTTTGAGTTCTCTCTTGTGATGAGCCAGTCGCCCATCTGCATTACAATTTTATCCGCAAATAGGACAAGGATAAACTGCGATAACAATAGGAGTAATGGAGCATATTCTAGAATGCCAAGGATCCAGGCTACAGAGAACATAAAGTAGCTGAAGAGGAGAAAAATAATAAATAGTAATAGCATATTGCCAGTAAATATTTGGCTAAGAATTTTTTTCCTCTGCGTGAGTGCTTTCTCATCTACGAGGCGCTTCTCCGGACCCCACACAAAGTATAATGTTCTTCTTCTAATCTCGTCCTCAAACATTTGAATGGTGATAATTAGGTCCTCTTTTATTCTATTCAATACCTCAGGGGGGACATTAGGGCCGCTTGGCTTTATTTTAATCTCCATTGGCTCCCCTGACGTTATCTCAACATCAACATACCAAAAGTTGCTCGGCCCGAGGAGGGTGAATGCTAAAGTTTCTTTCCCATTAATGATCCAGCGTCTAACATTTGCAAATCTGTGGTAGTAGGGGACGATATATTTTCGATAGATAAATAAGAGTAGATCACTATGATAGGCTGGCGAAACCTCTACATGAAGCATAAATAGAATTTCTTCCTGAGTCTTTATCTCCATCGCTCTTCAATAATCTCCCTTACTTTAATTAAGAGGATATGTCTCTCCTCTCTATTAAATATGCTTCTCAAGGTTAAGAGTTTTTGTACGCTCAATACTTTTAAACTTTAACGATAACATTTTTATGGATAAATAATGAAAATGGTATTAGCCTAAGAGCGCCGGGATGAACATATGGAGCCGAGTAAGAAGCCATTAAATGTGCTAATAAAACAGTTGAATTCCTATATTGGCGTCACATTGAAGAATAACGTGGAGTATAGGGGGATAATGGTACACTGTGACAATTACATGAACATTATATTGGAGAAGGCTGAGGAATATAATGGCGACAAACCAATTGCAAACTATGGTAGGGTTTTGGTTAGGGGAAGCAACATATTATATATAACGCTGTCCTTCCCGCAGAAGAAGGAACAATAAAAGTAGTGATATTAGGAGAAACGAGGCTGAGATCATCTAGAAATAATTTCAACATTGGGTAGTTTTTGGGAATCAATCTTGCTGCAAGTTCATCTGCGAAAGTGTATAGTAGACTATTTCCCCCCTCCTATTAACTACGGCGAGTATAAGTGTCTTCTTTAAGTTTTGGGAGCGCATCAAGACTTGTGTTAGGTCTTCAATGGATAGAGCCATCCCCTCATAAACTCCATAAACTATATAGTCTGCAGCATCCTTGCTATATTCGCCCCTGCCATACAGCCTAAAATCTACACCTAAGCCAAACCCCTCCCTAACAACATATCCCCTACTCCTTAAATCACGGTAAATTAAATATTTAATCCAAGCATTTCTCTCAACAGATTTATATTTCTCCAGAAGATCCTGAAAACTTAGGTAGTTGCCAGTTTTTTCATCGAGAACCTTAATTACTCCCTTACTATGTAAGTACATTGCTTCATAGAACGTTAAGTACAATCCTTCATCTCTATGGGTGCCATAGCCTTTAGATTGCAGTCTTTCTGAGTCCTCAGGGGATTTGACTAGGACTCCATCATCTTTGAGGACGGCTTCGATAACTTTCCTGCCAGACTCCTCCTTCTCATTCTTAAGCAGAATATCACCACCCAAGCTACGTATCTCCTCCGGCGAGTGCACCAAATTTTTCTCTCGTAATTATCCCTTTTTCACATATTATGGCACTAACATATTTTATTGGCGTTATATCGAAGGCTGGGTTAAGTGCGGGGATGCCGAGTGGAGCAATGCGCTCTGATCCTACATTAGTTACCTCTTCCGGGGGGCGCTCTTCTATTATTACGTCTCTAGATGTTGACTTAAGGTCGAATGTTGATAGGGGGGCTGCGACGTAGAATGGAATACTATGCTCATGCGCGAGCACTGCAATCGTGTATGTTCCTATCTTGTTTATTACGGCGTCACAAACTATTCTGTCAGCACCAACTATAACTTTGTTAACAAGCCCTTTATACATAACATACCCAGCCATATTATCGGTTATTAGTGTTACTGGAATGCCATCACGCATCAGCTCATAAGCTGTTAACCTAGCTCCCTGTAGTTTCGGTCTAGTTTCAGTGGCTATCACTTTTATGCGCTTTCCCTTCTCCCATGCCACGCGAATAATAGATAAGGCTGTTCCATAATCTACTGTGGCTAACCTTCCGGCATTACAATGCGTTAGGACTGTGTCACCATCCTCTAACAGTTCTGAGCCATACTCCCCGATCCTTTTGTTAACTTCTACATCCTCATCAGCTATGCGCTGCGCTTCTTCAATAACTATGTGCCTTAATTCTTCTACTCCGCCTGTAGAAGATTTAACCTTGTTTAGTATTCGGTCTATAGCCCAAAATAGGTTAACTGCGGTTGGCCTAGTCTCCTTAAGCATATTAGCCGATAACTCGATTTCCCTCAGTAGCTCCTCAACGCTTCTTGCTTTTGAGTGGTATGCTGTTAGCGCTAGGCCGTATGCCGCCATAACGCCTATTAGTGGAGCCCCTCGAACCCTCATCTCTTTAATGGCGGTAGCAACCTCGTTACAGCTCCTCAGCTTAATCCACTCTTCTTTATGTGGAAGCATCGTTTGGTCAATGGTGACCACAACACCATTCTCCCATCTAACTGTCCTCATAGTGGTCAACCCAACTGCTCTATGAAAATTAAAAGATCACCTAACCTTATGAAATAGGATTGCTTCAATAACTACGAGCGCTATCACTAATAGCATCACACCAATAGCAATAAGCGTGTGTGCTTGATTTGGGTTATGCCTATATCTTATACTTCTATAAATTAATATCAATCCTATTGTTCCCAAGGTATAAGTCAGCATTATAGCTATGCCCTCAGCCGGAGTCTGGTCGTGTATCCCAGGATATATTATTAAGCCTCTATAATATGGTGCGGCTTCTATCATAGGCATAAAGATGAGATATATCCCCCCACTAATTAAAAAGATCGTAAGTAAAAACAAGGTTACCGCTATAAGGCGTGGGGACGGCTGATACTTAATTATTTTTGTGAGTTTCTTCTGAAGACTATGTGATGAGAAATTCCTAGGCATTTTTTATCCGGCACCACCACTTAAAGATAGAGGATGAATGAGATTTAAGTATTGCTGGAAACTAATACAATTTTAGCCTAAAACGTTATCTAAATGATATTAATTATCTTTTTAAGTTGGTGAGCTTAATGCCTCAAAAAGTGCTCTGTGACGGTTGCGGAGAAACCCTTTATGAAGGCTACGAAATAAAGTCTCCGGAAGAAATTTATGAGACTTATAACGGTAGGTGTCCTAAATGCGGCAAAAAATTACTCTTAATACCAAAAAGAGTTGAAATTTTACCAGCAAGAGATTCCCTGAGGAGTAGTCAATAATAAATAGGTTGAGAGCTTGATTGCTTATAAAGCTGGGGAAAGTGGTGCCGAGATGAGAGCTACCAAGTTAATAAGGTTCCTTGGTAATGAAATACGTAAAGTTCTCTCTTATAGGCTTGAGATTAAGCATTCATCCATCATAAGGTTCTCCCTCATTTCAATAATCATAATGTTGGCTATTGGACTTAGAGTGCTCCCCCTTCCCTGGGGTTTCTACCTGAATGAGTTTGATCCATACTTCCATTACTACTCAGCAAAATATATATTGGAGAATGGGCTCTCATCATTTTTCTCTTGGCATGACTGGGCGGGCTGGTGGCCCTACGGCCGCTATATGCCAAGCTTAGCCAATATGGGCTTATCGTTAACTGCCGTCACACTCTATAGAATCCTCCAAGTTTTAGGGATTCCACTTGTTTCCACCTCAAACCCCTTAAGCCCGCTGCACTCTGATCCACTCTTCAATTTATGCGTAATCTTCCCAATCTTAGCTTCCGTGATAACATGTATCTTAGCGTATTTTCTTGGGAGGAGTCTTGGAGGAGATATTGTTGGTCTACTATCAGCCTTACTCTTAGCGTTAGATCCAGCCTACATCGGCAGAACTTCTCTCGGATGGTTTGATGATGAGACAGTTGGCATATTATCCGTGTTATTAATCATCTTATCCTTCAGTAGGGCTATTGATGCTAATAGGGTGTTAAAGAATAGCCTTATATATTCTATTCTCACGGGCCTATCACTCGGCTACCTCTGCATATCGTGGGGTGCGGCCCGCTACCTCATAGGTATATTAGTTATATTCACAATAGTGTTGCTCCTCATGAGGAAATACACGCCCCGCCTCCTCACATCATATACATTGACGTTTGTTATCGCCCTTACAATAGCTGCTTCAAGCCCACGTCTTGGTGTAAGCTTCATGCTAGAGAGCTTTAATCTAGCAGTTTATGGCACCTTTATTTTGCTTCTAATGGCTGAAGTGCTTAGGCGGGAGAAAATTGGAAGAAAGAAGATTCTTTACGCTCTTGTATTCATTGTAGTATTAATAGCCGCCTTCGCCTCCCTAACGATGACTGGGGTTGTGAGGGACTTAGGCAAAAAATTCGTTTATGCGATTCTCCCACATCTACGCTCGGAGAACCCACTCTTTGAGTCCGTTGCTGAGCACAAGCCCTCTGGATGGGCAACCTTTTATAACAGCTTTGGACCGGGTCTAATTTTCATACCAGTAGGCATTTTCTTCGCAGTTCTCTCAGCCACAAATCTAAGCTTACTCCTCAGCTTATATTGTCTAACATCTATTTACTTTGCGAGTTCAATGATTAGGCTACTTATCCTAGCTTCGCCAGCGGTATGCATGCTCTGGGCGCTGGCCATAAAGAAGATTTCCTTACCACTAGTTTCACAAGTAAGGGAAGAGACGAGACTTCTTAAGCGTAAGGTGAAGGTTAAGCCTATCAGTAAGGAGGTTATTGGTGGGATTCTTGTCCTCTTCCTCATAATATTTATCTTAGTATATATTTTAGGAACAACGTTCTCAGGGTCTGCTCTACTATCGTATGCTGATGCACCAACAGCAATATCAGGGGCAAGTCTGTCAGTTAAACCATCATCAACTGTTAGGGATTGGATAGATACATTGATATGGATGCGCGATAACCTCCCACCATCTCCCAGGAAGCCCGGGGAGAATGGAACTGTTGTAGCTTCATGGTGGGACTACGGCTACTGGATAACAGTATTCGCTAATAAAACGACGCTTGCGGATAATGGAACAATAAATGGCACACAGATACAACAGATTGGGAGAATGTTCATGTCAAATGAGACTGAGGCTGTAGAGATACTTAAGCGATATAACGTAACACATGTGGTTGTCTTCGTAACCTTCCACTTAGATGTGGCGAGGTGGTGGGGTCCGGAATATGCGCTCTATTATGGCGGCGCTTACGGCGGGGATAATGGCAAGTGGAGGTGGATGGCCCTTATACCTGGCCTTAGCGATAGAGATTTTGGAAACATCACTCTTGGATGGGACTGGGTAGACAAGAATAATAATAGGCAACTAGATTTCGGGGAATTTGTACCAAACAGTCTAGGCCAGAATACAACATTATATAAGCTAATGATGTATGGAATAGAAATGGCAACCTTAGGGTTCTCGAGGGTAAGCATGAGCCACTTCAAGAAAGCATACTTCTCGAGAGAATATCCAATATACTCGGTTCCAGAGACAAACAATATTGTACCACTAGTCTGTGTATATGAAGTGATCTATGACTAAACGTTTTTAGAAAACTTTTAACCATAATAATTGTAGGGACCCGTGGCCTAGCCAGGATTAAGGCACCGAGCCATAAAAGTGGCGTGTATGCCTCCGGAGCCGGGGATCCCGGGTTCAAATCCCGGCGGGTCCGCCAAACAATTATTTTCTTCTGTATAGATTGATAAACTTGAGGTTGTTCTTATGCTCCGGGAACGTTACGGAGAATGCTTTAATTTTCACATGAAACTCTGCTTATAAATGCCTTGGAAGAGATTTTTATTGGTGATAAGCTCTAAAGTGAGGGATAAAAGTTGCTTGAGTTTCATAAAGTGTTTTTTATGTTGCTGTATGCTTATCCATTTAAGATGGGGCTTCTCTAATCTCACATTTAATTTGCTTCAATATTTCCTCAGCCTTAGCTGCATCAACCTTAAGCGTATAGAGCATCTTTTTAGTCCTAAGCTTTAGCTTAACAATGTTCTCCTTCTTTAATTTCTTCACGATACAGTAGCTTGCCTTCTCAGACAACTCTATAAACTTTTTAACATCGAATATTTCGGCAGGCATACGCACACCGCCAATAATAAAGAGAACTAGCTCGTTAGTAAAATATTATCTTTACTCTCTAGCCTTATAGCCTTAATTATTTCTCTGTAAAGACGCATATCTGAGACGTTCACTATAGGTATCTGCGCTCCCTTCTCAATCTCCAGGATTCGACTATACTTTGGGAAGCTTGCGTAGCAGAGCTGGCTTATATAGAATTCTCCTCTCTCAATCTCGTATTCAATAGACTTCTCATAAACCTCTAGGCATAAAAGGTAACCCTCAGCCCAAAATAGCCTGGTTGCGCCAAACGTTATGGCACAGAAGCCAATGTTCTCTGGGTCACGCCTCTCAAGACCAAGGATAACTATTTTCCTCGTCGGCTTAATATCAATAATCAAATCTTACACCCATAAAGTGCAGCTATCCCTAAACAGAGCATACTATTTACAGTATTATATTACTACCCAAGCTTCCAGTTTATCTATTTTTCGCATCAATCAAATCTAAGTTAATATTGAATGAGCCACTCCTTTAAACTCGCTCATGATTTCCGGCGTAATGCATTAAGCTTAAATTTAGATTTCGGGAGAATAAAATTTTCAATTATTTGGTAGGATGGGTGAAAATGCGGGGATGGCGCGGTAAAATCCTAAGGGTGAATCTCTCGAAGGGGAAGGTTTTAACTGAAGAGTATGATGCTAACCTCGCGACAAAATATATTGGTGGGAGAGGATTCGCGGCAAGGATACTTTTCGACGAGCTGGAGCCTGGGATAGACCCCCTTGGCCCCGAAAATAAAATGGTTATTGCCGCCGGCCCATTAACTGGTCTCCCAGGGCCGAGTTTAGGGAAGCTTGTTATAGCCGCCAAGAGCCCACTTACTGGAGGCTATGGGGATGGAAACATAGGGACTATGGCTGCTGTGCAGATGCGTAGGGCTGGATTTGATGCCATGATTGTTGAAGGGAGGGCGGAGAAGCCCGTTTATATCTACGTGGAGGATGAGAGGGGCTATATATTGAGCGCAGATGGAATATGGGGTAAAACTTCTTTTGAGACGGAGAGAGCGCTTAAGGAGGTTCATGGAAGGGATATTGGGGCGCTTGTCATAGGTCCCGGAGGGGAGAACATGGTTAAATATGCAACTGTAGTCTCGGAGGGTGGTAGATCTGGTGGGAGGCCTGGAATGGGTGCTGTCATGGGCTCCAAGAAGGTTAAGGCAATAGTATTTAAGGGTTCAAAAGACATTTCGCTTGCGGATCCCGAAACCTATGATAGGCTGATTAAAGAAGCCTACGAGGATATTAGGGGTAAGGATGGTTATGGTTTCTGGATAAGGCAGGGAACAATGATGATAATAGACTGGGCCAATGAAAATGGAGTTTTACCTACATATAACTTCAGAGAGGGGGTCTTTGAGTACAGCGACATAATAAATGGTTTCGCGATGGAGGCTGCGAAAATTGGGCGCAGGGGGTGCCCCTACTGCAACATGGCATGCGGAAACGTTGTCCTCGATTTTGAGGGGAGGGAATCAGAGCTTGATTATGAAAACGTTGCCATGTTAGGCTCAAATATCGGGTTAGGGCACCTTGGAAAGGTCTCCGTCCTAAGTAGAATGGCGGATGAACTTGGTCTAGACGCGATCTCTTTAGGCAGCACAATAGGATTTGCGATGGAGGCTTCTGAGAAAAACCTAATAAAGGAACGTATAGAATGGGGGGATTTTGAACGCGTTAAAAGCTTAATCCTTGATATTGCGTACCGGCGTGGGGACCTTGGAAAATTACTGGCTGAGGGGGTTATGAGGGTGAGCCAGGTACTTGGCGGCGGCTCCCAGGACTGGGCTATGCACGTTAAGGGGCTGGAGACATCGGCCTACGACTGCCATACTGTTCCAGGGATGGCCCTCGCCTACGCAACCTCACCCATAGGAGCTCACCATAAAGATGCTTGGGTGATCTCCTGGGAGATAAAAACTGATAGGACGGGGTATACTGAGGCTAAGGTGGATAAGGTAATAGAATTTCAAAGGGTGAGGGGTGGAATGTTTGAATCGATTGTTGCATGCAGACTTCCATGGATAGAGCTTGGCTTCACGCTGGAATGGTATCCGAGACTCCTTAAGGCGGCCACTGGAATCGAGATACCTCTGGAGGAGCTGCTCTATAATGTGGCCGATAGAATATACGCCTTAATAAGGGCCTTCTGGGTTCGAGAGTTCGGTCAGGCTTGGAGCCGCCTAATGGACTACCCGCCAAAACGATGGTTTAAGGAGCCGTTAACTAAAGGACCCTACAAAGGATTTACACTTGACGCAACGAAATTTGATGCTCTTTTAAATATATATTATGAGAAGCGCGGCTGGGATAGTAGAGGAATACCCAGATTAACGACACTTGAGAGACTCGGCTTAAAGGACGTTGCACAACAACTATCAAAATTCGTAACGTTAACTCAATAACCTCTAGTCTCATACACTTTTTCCTGGAAACTTACATATAGAAGGGTTCAGAAAAGTAAGTTTCAGTGGGTGTTTATGGTGGAAAAGAATTATTATGTAGATGTGCTTGTTGTTGGCGGTGGTATGGCTGGTGTTTCGGCAGCTATTGCTGCTGCTAGGAACGGGGTAGAAACCCTCTTAGTTGAGAAGCATACGAGTCTTGGCGGGATAGCAACGAATGGCCTGGTTAATGGTATTGCAGGTGTGATTGAGGGAATTTGCCGGGAGTTTTTGGATAGGATGGATGCGCATGGTGCTGTATTTCGTCGCTTAAGACTTCCAACATTTGATCCTGAAAAAGCTAAATATGTGCTTGAACAGTGGGTTATAGAAGAGGGCGTGCAAATTTTATATGACACGTATGCTATTGATGCTGTAGTTGAAGATAACATATTAAAACATGTAATATTCCATAACAAGTCCGGAAAAATAAGTGTTGAGGCGAAGGTTGTCGTAGACGCTACGGGAGACGCGGATATAGCTGCATATGCGGGAGCCCCTTGCGCAGTAGGTGGAAAAGATTTCGCAGGGCTGAATATGTCCACGACCTTAATGTTTAAGGTGGACGGCGTAAATATGCGTAAATACACTGAAGCTGAAAAGGAATATGCAGCGAAGTTAGCAGAAGCTGGGAAGCCGCCTAAAAGGATGATAGCTGCTCTTCAAGAAGAAGCTGTTAAAAACGGCGACCTGCCCTACTTTGTATGGCCGGGCGCCCTAATTTATCCCGTGCCTGGAACCACTGAAGAAAACTGCGAAGTGACTGTCACTATGGCTCATAGTCTTTACTGCCGAACTTTAAACGGCGAAGACCTAACTAGACAGTTAATTGAGCAGCGACAACAAATATACCTGTTAGAAAAGTTCTTTAGAAAATATGTTCCAGGCTTTGAAAATTGCAGAGTTTCAGGTATCGCTAGCGTTCTGGGTGTAAGAGACTCAAGACGCATCATCGGCGAATATATATTGACGGCAGAAGATGTGGCAAGCGCCCGCAAATTTGACGATGGAGTTGCCAGAGAGGCAGAAGGCAGCTTCCATCATCCAACAAGCAAAACCATAGGCGTAAGAATGCCGGCACATATACACGTAAAGAGCCCTGTTGAGCCCGCCACATGCAAACCAGCAGAATGTACAGCTGAAATGCATCCAATAGGTTGGCCTAAAGGAAAATATGAAGCCATCATTAAACCAGGCGAGTACTGGGAAATACCCTACCGCTGTCTAGTTCCACTTAAAATTGATAATCTACTTGCAGCAGGCAGATGCATCTCAACAGACTTCTATGCAGCATGGGCTGTACGCGTAATAGCAGCCTGTATGAAAACAGGACAAGCCGCGGGAACCGCAGCAGCATTATGCATTAAGAAGAACACTAAGCCGAGAGAGCTTGATGGAAAACTCGTTAGAAAAACGTTGATAGAACAAGGAGTTCGACTGGACAAAGACATAGCAGAAGTAGATCCCTGCTGGGCAGCCATAAAACGAACACAAAGCTGGTGGCCACGAGAGTAACCATAAATTCCCTT
>Ga0209080_1000344_pt1 | contig 32436 bp, 29 predicted proteins | sample JNZ110809AmetaG_FD_184123 | JGI IMG/M metagenome (GOLD analysis project Ga0209080, IMG submission 184123) | Hot spring microbial communities from Jinze hot spring, China to study Microbial Dark Matter (Phase II) - JNZ 110809A (SPAdes) (version 3) ...
AGGGGGTTGTTACCGGGGGTGAGATTGCTCAGATGCATGACGATGCCCTTGCAAGGATTGTTGAGGAGGCAAATATATTCTGCAGGGTCACGCCAGCCCAGAAGGACAGAATAATAAACGCTTTAAAAAATAATGGGCACGTCGTTGGCTTCCTTGGGGATGGAATAAATGATGCGCCTTCACTGAAGGCTGCCGATGTTGGCATATCCGTTGAGAATGCCGTTGACGTTGCAAAGGAATCCGCAGACATTATTCTTCTGCAGAACGATCTGCGCGTGCTTTATGATGGGGTTTTGGAGGGCAGGAAAACCTTCGGTAACACTATGAAGTATATCATGATGGGCGTGAGCTCAAACTTTGGAAATATGTTCAGCGTTGCTGGGGCGTCATTATTTCTGCCATTCCTGCCGATGCTGCCAATACAAATATTACTTAACAACCTACTCTACGACTTTTCCCAGTCAACGATACCTACAGACGATGTTGACCATGAATATTTAGAGAAGCCTAAGAGATGGGATATACGCTTCATTAGATTATTCATGTTATGCCTCGGACCAGTCAGCTCTATTTTCGACTTCCTAACATTCTTTATAATGCTCTTCATTTTCCACGCCTCTGAACAGCTCTTCCAAACCGCTTGGTTTATCGAATCTCTAACTTCACAAACCCTTGTAATCTTCGCCATTAGAACAAAGAGATCGCCCTTCTGGAGAAGTAAACCCAGCCGGCTCTTGCTCCTCAGCAGCGCGGCTGTGATAACATTTGCGCTTGCCCTCCCCTATACGCCATTGGGACCAATTTTCAGGTTTGTGAAGCCTCCAGCCACCTTCTATATGGCGTTAGCAGCGATTCTCAGCATGTATATAGCGTTAGCTGAGTTCATTAAAATCTGGTTTTATAAAAGATATGGTTATCGCCTAGAGCAAATTCTTATACCGCCCAAAAGGATCGGAATATATCTTTCAAAGACTATGAAGCTAACCCAAAACACTATAGCCGCCATCTGCCTACACCCAGAAGACGAGATAACAGTTGACTCTCTATTAGAAGATTTACAGAGAAGTATAGAATACCCCCTGGACAATTACCAAATAGGCCACATAATACAATATTTGAGGCGCGCAAACCTCATAAGCTTCGACTGGCGCAAAAGAACAATTAAACGAGAAAAGGCGTTAAAAGAGTATGTGAGAAAACAGCTAATGACTAGCGAGATATGGCCGAGAATAATCCAAGACTGGCACAAAATTAGCATAATCATTAGAGAAAAATATGGAAAGGTAAATCTAGAATTTCAGGAACTCTTATCCCGTAGAACCGTTCTGATCTAGTGTTAACTTTCATCTCCCCCTTCATGAGAGGGCTTTCACCGTGAACGGTTGAAGCTGGCACATCTATCTGGAGCAGAGGCTTCCTGACAAGAAAGCCTATGCCTTCTTCGCCCCATCAATAAAGCTCACCCCTGCATAAAACATTAAAAGCTTTAAACTAGCGCTTAACATCTTCCTCCAAACTTAAACTTAACTTAAGCATAATGTATCGAAGTTTTCACTTAATTATTGGGGAAACATCAATCAGGTGCTTCTTTACTGCTTTACGCCTTTACAGTTCCATATCACTTATGAAGTACTCTCTATTTTCATAAAGTTTCGATTAAGTATTGTCTCATTTACCTTAAGCTGATCTCTGTGAGAAATGCTATGGGGAGTTTCCTTAGTTCTTCCATTTTGTTAAGCATCCCCTTCTCTGGTTTTAGGAAGAGCGCTTTTGCCTTAAGATTTATTGCAGCAGCTATTACATAGCAGTCTGACAAAGATATTCCAAGCTTTTTCTTGATCTCTCCGGCTTTAATACTCATGTCTGGCGTTATCTCCGCCATCTTAACTCTTACGGTAAGCCATTCGACGAGGTTTAACGCCTCCTCATTGGGCTTCTCGACGCCAGCTAACTCGTAGATTCTGGACGCCACATATATGATCTCTGAGACTGTGATAGGCGTAATGTATAGCTCTACAACCTTAGCTAGCGCGCCATCAAGAATCTTCTCAACAGCTCCCCTATGAGGCGAACCCCTCACAACATACTCTACTAGAACCCCAGCATCAACCACGTATCTCTCTAAGGATTCTCTTAAACTTCTCCTCCTCAAGCCCCCTCTCCTCGCTGAGCAGCTCCTCAACGATTTGAGGGTCTATATCAACGACCCTCGGTTTAAGCGGCCTTATCACTATTTCACCCTCCTTAGCTTCAGCAGACACCTCACCCTCACCTATACCAGCAGTCTCTCTTAATGGCTTCGGCAGTATCAGCACACCTTTCTTCCTAACTTTCAGTACAACTTTAACCATATTTTCACCAATAATGCTATGGTTAACTAACTTATAAAGTTTAACTTAGATAAACTTTTTATCTTCAAGATATTAATGCAAGCATAACTAGGTTACATCCCATCCATCCAGTACCTATAAAATCTACGACTCTTACGTCTATTTTACGCTCCTCAAGCTTATTTGCAAATGCTTGTAGGAAAGTATTGAATGACATTTCTCGCGAAATATCTCTCTTCTGAAACATTCATTGCAGAATGGTGAGTTAATCGGTCTCATAATTCCCTTACACATATTGCAGTAGGCTGTTATTGGGATAGTGTTTTGTTCTCTGGCTGATTGATACCATATACGCTTATACCTATGGACGAAGTCCCACCTTTTAGGAGGGTAAAGACCTCGTTGCTGCATTTTTATAAGCATCCACTTTGATAGTTCTGGGTCCAGCCAACGCTCAATATAGTCTACGGCGTAGTGTAGATCTGCGGCAAGCATGCCTCCATCGCCATAATTATCCCTTAAGAGAGAACGAACAATGTTCATAGCAAACGCCTTATCATCGTCATGCCTCAGACCATAAATGTTCTGTAAACCGCGCTCACCAAACTACCTGTCCGGATCATCAATCAAGAGGTTCGCATCCTTCAATGCGGATATACTTATACCCATAAGAGAACCAATCTCTTCATGACACCTATGACTCGGCATTAGAATAACCCTCAACGGTGATTGGAAATTGCCTATCCATTTTAATTTTGCTGCGCGCGGGTTCTGTTAACTTTTGGGGACTTGGATGGTTAAGCTCCTTTCCTGTTAACTGCAATTAACATAAGGATAGCACATTATGATGATGTTTCTTCTGCTTTTATGCGTAAGTGCTAACACTTCGCTTTTCATGGTTCGGCTTATTTACAGACTGGTAAAGACAAACGTTAATAATTTGTTCCATAAATTATCAATATATTAAAAGTCAAAATATGAAGGGGATGAAAGTGAGGTTTGAGGTTCTGGAAGGTTTATTTTTAGTTGCGGGTGGATTGTATCACTATACAAATCCATGTAATTGCAATGTATACTTAATAGATGGTGGTGCTGGTTCTTTAACATTAATTGATTCGGGAGCCGGAATTGACGACAGTCTTATAAAAAGTATTGAGAAACTTGGCTTTAACCCTAAAAATATAAAAATGATTATTAACACTCATACTCACTGGGATCATATTGGCGGTAACAAAAGGCTTCAGGAAATTAGTGGTTGCAAGATAGCCATCCATGAAAATGGGATCTCCTTACTTGAAAGAGAACAATGGCCGCATGGTTTAAAAATTGAGGTGGGGAGGGTTGACATAAAACTTAAAGATAACGATAGGATTAATGTAGGAAATTGTGAAATTAAAGTGATACACACTCCTGGTCACTCGCCCGATAGTATTTGCCTATTTATGGAGTACAAGGGGAGACGCGTACTTTTTTCGGGAGATACCGCTCAGGCTTGGGGGCAATTGGGAGTGATGGATATAGAGACCGATTTTAAAGCTTATAAGAAATCGTTAGAGAAACTTGCAAATCTTAGGATAGATGTTTTATTACCAGGACATGGTTTAGTTATAGTTTCTGATGCTCACGAGCATATAAACTTTTTACTGAAAAAACTTTCTGAAAAATGGGGCGATGTCATTCCATTCCCTCAACAAGAGCTAAAATATATTCTCTCAAAATGGGGTTATTAATTACGCTAGTTTAGAAAAATAGGTGCGCAATTTTTGCTATCTTTACTTTTGAGATTCAGCTTTCCAATTGAAGATAAATAACCTTTTCTGAGCATCTTATAACACAAAGACTACTTTCCTTTTTTCTCCATAGCAGTTCTTGTGCGGTACATATGCGCCTATACATTAAATGGATCAATCAATCCAATCATGAGGTCTTTGAGCATTTAAAAGATATTTTAATATTTTTATTAGATTTTAGATTAAAGCGAAATAAGTATCATTAAAGTAAGATGAGCCACAAACGTTAATTCTATTTTTATAAAAAAGGTTTTAAGAAAAGGAGATTTAAGGTAGTGGGAAGATTACTTCTGCCGTGGGTTTAACTTCTGGTGTCCATCCGTGAACGATTTCCATTTTTAGTTCTCCCTTCTCGGTTATTACCCATTGGCCCACTTGTGATTGTTGTGGGTTCCAGTGCCATTCAGGAATAAATTTTACTTTTCCCCAGCCCAAGCTTATAAAGTCTACTTTTGTAAACGCATTATTTATAGCTTCAGGATCAAGACTTCCAGCAGCCTCTAAGACGTGAACGACCACCTCTCCTACAGAATAGCCGGAAAGTATGTCAGTCCATGGTTTTCCTGTTTCTCGTGTCCACTCTTCAGCTAGCTGCATACCAGTTATTCCAGTTACTGAGCACTTCCAAGGTAAATACGGGTTCCATATATTAAATGGATCTATGAGCCCATGCTGTAATCCGCCGCCTATTGCCGCCACATCATCATAATTTTTGAGGGCTCTTCCATCCATGGCTAGCTTTGGCTTCCATCCTAATGTATTTGCTTGTCTCCACATATTTGCGAAGCTCGGAGCGTCGGATAAGCCCCATAAAATTTCAGCTCCAGCTTCTTTCCACTCACGAATTATAGCAGTGAAATCCATTGTTCCAGGGGCATATAACCCTAAATTCTTCTCCACACCGACTATGGTGTAGCCCGCTTTGGGCAATTTATCTTTAGCAAAGTTATAGAAAACTCTTCCATCCGCATCATCCGGAGCAAAAATGGCAACGCGTCTATTAGTTTTATCACGGAAGAGGTTTGTGAAATCAAGATATGCACCTAAATCTGTATATCCAGGTTTGCCGTGCCTTGGATCCCCTTCAGGAGGTTCAGTAATTAAAGAAGAAGCTATACACCACGCATATTTATAGGGCCCGCTCTCCCACCACGGCTCAAAAAGCCCGTCTGTAAGACAAGGCATCTTATATCTGTCACAGGTTTGGGCAATTGGAATAGCAGTTATAGGCGGGCCAGCGCTTGTCAGGAGTATATGAACTTTATCTTGAAGGATCAATTGCTCAGCCAAGGCAACTGCTTTAGTCGCGTCTGAAGAATCATCGTATGTAATAAGTTTTATTTGCAGTCTCTCTCCTCCGACAGTTACTTCAGTAACTTTGGAGAAGAACTTTTGTACTGCCCATGAATGCGGCTGACCAAAAGCTGCCAATACACCTGTTATCGAAGCTATGTAACCAACTCTGACCTCTTTTACACCTACTCTCGGAGCCGCGTAGTAGAGGTATGCCATTGTTCCAGCAATTGCTGCAATAACAACTATGACTACAACTATAAGTACCTTTGCGCGAAAAGTAATGCCACTTTTGCTCATGAGAATCCCCGTAATAACTTTATACATTTATACCATGTATTTAAGCTTTTTCAGCAAGAAATTAAGAAATTCAGATAGAAAAGCGGGCTTAGGCTTCGCCTAGAATCACTATTAGAATCTTTCAATGCAAAAAACTTTGTATATTTGTTTGTCTTCTATTATATGCTGCGTACTGGTAGAGGTATGCCTCCGGATACTGGTATTAACGCTCCGGTAATAAATGAGGAGAGGTCTGACGCTAGAAATAAAGCGGTATTCGCGACATCTTCTGGCATACCACATCTACGAAAAGGTACATGTTTCTTAGCAGCTTCCTCCCAGAAAGCTTCTATGTCTGCGAGTGATCTTCCTTCAAGAAAACCAGTTCCACGTATGGGCCCTGGTAAGATCGCATTTACATTCACGTTAAATGGGGCTAATTCTGTAGCTAAGTCGATTGTTAAACCAATCATTCCAGCTTTTGCGGCAGCATAACCGGGATTACATTCTGGTGGAGAAATAACTCCTATTGAAGAAATATTGATGATCTTTCCATATCTTCTAGCCCTCATAAGTGGCGCAACAGCTCTACAGAACAAGAAGGCGCTTTTTAGATTTAGATTTATGAGTTTATCCCAGTCTTCCTCGCTTTGTTCGATACCACTAGTGCGCGCAATGCTAATTCCGCCAGCATTATTGACTAATATATCAATTTTTCCAAATTTCCTTATGGTTTGATTAACCATACTATATACTTGTTCACTTCGTGTCACATCGCAAGGAATAAAAATTGCGCTTCGTCCCATCTTTTCTATCTCATTAGCTGTTTTATTTCCCTCTTCAATAAGTATGTCGGCAATAGCTATAGAGCAGCCATGTTCTGCAAACTTTAGAGCGATACTTTTTCCTATACCTCTTGCACCACCAGTAACTATTGCCACTTTATCTGAAAGTAAAGGTTGGACCATAAAATAACACCTCATAAATAATTTGTGCACTATCTATACTAAAAGACTTTCTATGAAAGAAAGTAGAGCCTTTAATGCTAAACGTTATAGACAATAAAATAGTACTTGTTATTTTTAACCCCCAGCGATGGCTGGCGACATTATTATGATCTTATCAAGGTCTTTAAGCTGAGCGTTTAAACCTTCTGGAAGATTTATTAAAAGATTATTTATAAAAATTATAGGATTTTCCTCAACGTCTATTTTTAACCCTTTTTTCTCCTCCATGATCTTAAGTAAATCAGCCAAGGAAGCGCCATCATTCAAGGAAAACCAGAATTCATGTATATTAGAGTCTTTAAGTATTTTTCCCATAAGTCTCACGAAAACCTTCATAGAACCTCACACATTTTGCATTTTAATGCCGCTTCATAATAAGATCTTCAAGACCAAGTTCTCTAAGTTTCTCTCTTGTCGGTATACCCTTCTCGTTCCATCCGCGTGCTTTATAATAATCTTTAATTAGGATATCTTCTTCAAAAATTTGTCCCCTCGCTGGGGTATCATCCCTCAGAATTGGCTCCTTCGTTATTCTTTCCGGCATTTTATCAAATTTGCCGTCAATACTGTCTCTGGCGTTTATAGATTTTTCAAGGTTAAAAATCCTTTCACCCACAATGAGTAAGTAATTTGGATCAGCAAACTCTTTAATACCAGTCGCAGCATATAACAGTTTAGAATATAGATCCAAGGTTATATTAAACGAAAAAGCAATAAATATACACCATATGCCGGTCTCATACGTAGCCGTTATGTCCTGCATATACTTAGCTATTTCTCCTTTCTCTTTCAAATCAAAGGGATCTACTTTTCTACCCTTATAGGGCATGCCAAACTCTTCAAATATTGAAACGCCTATTGTATGACTTGCACCTATTGGGGAGGTCGCCATGCTTAGCCCAAAGGCTTTGGCTCTTCGAGGATCGTGAGCAGGAAGTTCAAGCCCTTTAACATGCATAGCATACCTTTCAGAACCTCTACCTATCATCTCTGCTGCTTTTTTAACCCCCTCAGCAAGAAGTCTGCCTATGCCGATTCTTAATGCTATCCTTTTGATGAGCTCTGGTATAATATCAGGGTCACCCCACCGTAACTCTAATCCGTCAGTCTCGCTCTTACCTAAAATCCCCCGCTCATATAGCTCTATTGCAAATGCAATCGCGCTTCCTGCCGATATCGTGTCCAGTCCATATTTATCTGCCAACATATTTGCATAGGTTATTGATTCAATATTTATGTTGCCTAAGTTTCCTCCAAAAGCCCAATGCGTTTCATATTCCGGAAAGTCCCAAACGGTCCCCGCATATGGCCCCTTACTCAGTTTAAATATTTTTCCACATCTGACCATACAACCATAACATCCGTAATGCTTCACTATATATTTTCGTAGGTTTTCAGGCCTAAATGATGATGCGCCGTAAAGCTTTTCTTGCCGATAATTATATGTTGGAAAGCAGCCGCCGACGTATTCTAAATAAACTCCACTGTTAGTTCCAAGCTCTTGGAAAGGAGAGAGCCCAGGGCTGAATTTAATCGTGTTTATTTCTTCTTTTAAAGTTTCATCTAAACTCTTCTCATTATAAATTTCAGGTTTCTTTGAACCTCTGACAACGATCGCTTTTAAGTTTTTTACACCCATAACAGCGCCCCCTCCTCCTCTGGAAGCAGTTCTCATATCGTCTGTAACTATTGCCGCAAACTTTACTAAGTTCTCCCCTGCGGGTCCTATCACGATCATTCTTGCTTGTTTGTCCGTTTCTTCTCGAAGAAAAGCTGCCGTGGAATCTGTCGTCATGCCCCAAACTTTCTCAGCGTTCCTAAATTCAATATTCTCATCATGAATATACAGATAAATCGGCTCATCCGACCTACCTTCGATTAATATAGTATCATATCCAGCAAACTTGAGCTCCGCTCCAAAAAAGCCTCCGCCAACCGACCTAAAGTAGGTGCCCGTAAGTGGAGATTTAAATTGAGCCATCCACCTATGTACACCTAAGGCTTTTGTACCTGCTAATGGTCCCACGCTAATAATTATCTTGTTTTCAGGGCCAAGTGGATCAATATTGGCGGGAAGTTCATGCCACAAAAACCAGGCGCCAAAGCCTCTGCCACCAATTAAACTCCTTATAACCTCATCTTTTAAGTGTTCCGTAGTAGCCTTTTTCTTTGATAAGTTAACTCTTAAAATCTTTCCCATATAGCCATACATATAATGCTTCACCTGTTTTAAATAAAATAAATTTAATGTTTAAAAAATATTTGGGTTATGTAAAAGGGATTGAAGACAACTCTTTCTGCCGGAATTTTACTTTTACCGCGATAACATTTTGGAGACATTATCTTTTAATATTCTTAACATTAATGAGTGCTAATTTTCTGATGAAAAACCCTTTTCATCAGAAAATTTTCCTTCCTCAGGATTTTTTGGTCAAAAAGCGAGCGCACAATTATATCTTCATTTTCTCATTTCTTCGATTGATTTATCAACAAGCCATCTTGAGAGGCTATAAACCAGTCTAACAATTTCATTATTTGCTTAAATTTCATCCGCCTGAACCTTTTTTTAATTTATCAAAGAGTCCCCTTAGGCCTTTAGGAGCTAAGAAAACAAATAAAATGACTATTACCCCCTGTAAAATTAGTGATAGGCCAAGGTATCGAACAAGCTGCAAATATAATATAGTTGAGATGAAGGCCCCAAAAATCGGGCCCTCGACGCTTCGTAGCCCTCCTATGATTGTCGCCATTAATGGAATTAGTGTCCAGTTAACTCCAAAACCACTTACTGGCTCTATATAACCTTGGTAGAGATAAAAAGTTGCTCCAGCTAACCCAGTAAAGAAGGCGCAGATCACAAGTAAGAAGAGCTTGTACCTAAAAGTGGGCATTCCACAACTTAATGCCGCATCCTCATCATCACATATAGCTATAACATTTAATCCAATTTTGGAGTTTAAGGCGATCTTTACGACTAAAATTGAAATTAGAGCTAAAATAAGCGCAACATAGTATATTTCTATTCTAGTAATATATGCTGCTGCTTTTATTGGAATACCAGCTCCTCCCCATGTTACAGGTGAGGCCCATGGTGGTCTCCATGAGGTGAAAAATATCCTCATCATTTCCGTTAAAGCGAGAGAGCCTACGGAGAAATACACGCCTTTCACTCTAAATAGGGGCTTAGAGACGACTGCTGCAAAGGCTGCAGAGACACTGCTGCTTATTATTAGAGCAGCATAAGTTGGGCAACCAAAGTCTGTAAGAATCCCAAGCATATAACCAGCTAAGCCGACAAATGCGCCCTGACCTAACGAGAAGAAACCCCCATAACCAGCTAAAAAATTCCACATTTCCGCCATTGACAGAAAAATAAAATATAGTGTTAAGAAAGTAACCATGTATGCGCTTAAACCTATTAAGGGTATAAAGAGTAAAATGACAATCATAAGTGTTGCAGGCCAATATTTCTTTAAAGGAAAGTTCTGCCAAGCCCTAATCAACGCCCAAGAACCCCCTTTGGCCTTAAAGCGAGTATGATGAAGATAACTAAGTAGCTGGCAAATAACTGCCATGCTGGGTCAAAAAAGGTTGCTGTAAGAACCTGCACTAAACCAATTATGAGACCACCAATAAATGTACCGATCATACTGCCAAGACCACCTAAAACTACGATTCCAAAGGCTATTACCATATAGGACTTTCCTATTGAGGGAGAAAACGGATAAGTGAGTCCGATAAGAACTCCGGCAATTCCAGCCGTCAAGAAGGCAAGGCCTAGTGTAAGAGCGCGTATATTATCAGTGTTTATCCCCATCAATTGCGCAATTTTCCAGTCCTCAGACGAGGCTCTAATGGCCATGCCCAAATAAGTTTTCTTTAAAAATTCTCTTAGAGTAACTAGTACGGCGATAGAGACGAAAAAGTCCAATAAAAACACAAAAGGTACCTTTATGCCCCCTACCTCGCATGACCATAAGAGATAGCCAGTTATGAGAGCTTTTTGCATAGGTGACCATATCAGAAGGTATACATTTTCAAGAATTGTTGATATGGCTAATGTGGTTATTACAAACATCTCTACCGAGTATTTTAAGGCTCTGCTAAGACAGTATTTTTGAAGAAAGAAGCCTAAGGTCAAGAGAAACAATGATAAAGGGATGGCGCTAAGTAGCGGATCCATGCCAAGTAGTAGAAGTAATTGATAAGCAAGATAGCTGCTTAGTAGTATTATTTCTCCGTGAGCAATATTCATAACTTCCATAACTCCAAGAGTAAGTGACATGCCAATGCCGATGACGGCATATGCTCCCCCTAAGAGAGAGCCATAAACTACGGCTTCAATTAATTTCATAAACCATGACAATTCGCAATAGACCCTCCTATAAGCCAAGATAAGCTCTTCTTATACTCTCTTCATCTAGTAATTCGTCCGCCTTTCCCACTCTAGTTATCTTTCCAGCCTCAATTATACAGGCTCTATTTGCAAACTCAAGAGCTTTCCACACGTTCTGTTCTACTAAAAGGATCGTTACGCCCTGCGAATTAATTTCCTTACAAGCTTCATAGATTTTATCAGTAATTAAAGGCGACAGCCCTAATGAAACTTCATCTAGTAAGAGGAGCTTAGGGTTAGACATCAATGCCCTACCAATAAGCAACATCTTCCTCTCGCCTCCACTTAATTTATCTGCAGGTTGATTCATTCGCTCTTTTAGTATAGGAAACAATTTAAAGACTCTTTCTAACATTTTTTCCCTCTCTGCTCTATTTAGATATGAGCCAATCAATAAGTTCTCTAGGACTGTAAAACGGGAAAAGATAGCGGCACTACTTTCTGGCGCGAGGGTTAAGCCAAGCGCTATTCTTTGGTAGGTTTTAAGATGATCTATTTTCTTTCCTAGAAATTTTATAGTGCCAGTATATGATGAGAGCCCCATAATCGCGCTAAGGATGCTTGATTTTCCAGCCCCGTTAGATCCTATTAGAGCAAAAACTTCCCCCTTCCTAACATTAAAGGAAACGTTATGTACAACTCTAAGACCTCCATAATAAACGCTCAAATTATTTATCTCCAATATATTATCTTCTTCCATCATGCTCCTCTCCTTCCCAAATATATTTCGACAACTCTAGTATCTTTCGATACTTCTTCGGGCGTGCCTTCCGCAAGTTTCTCACCCAGATGCATAACTATGACTCTTTCAGCAATCTTCATCAAGAATGGCATTACATGCTCGACCACTATAATAGATAAGCCCATATCTTTTAGCATTTTAAATACAGAGAGCATCTCGGGAATCTCGTGTTCCCTTAGTCCTGCAGCAACTTCGTCAGCTAGGAGCAGCCTCGGTTTCGTACATAGTGCTCTGCCTAACTCTAATCTTCTTAACTCGGCCGATGTTAAATTTCCAGCAGGCCAATTTCTTTTATCTTCAAGTCCCACCATATGTAATACTTTTTCAACCTCTTTTTCCGCAGACGACCTACTACCGAAGTTACCACAGTTGATCGCAGCTATTAAAAGATTTTGAAAGACCGTCAAATTTTTAAATGGGCGAGGAATTTGGAATGTTCTGGCTATACCAAGCCTAGCTATAATATTTGGAGGTAGACCATCTACTCTTCGTCCATTAAAAAATATAGTGCCAGAAGAAGGCTTATAAAAACCCGATATAAGATTCAGTACGGTTGTCTTACCAGCCCCATTAGGGCCGATGATACCTAAAATTTCATTCTCCTTTAAGTCAAAACTAAGATTATTAACCGCTACTATGCCGCCGAACCTTTTCGATAATCCTTCGCATCTAAGCAGCATGGCGGCTTTCCCCTAAACCTTCGATAATAAAAATGCACCAAATATATTTTAAATTTTCTTAAAAACAATATGTTTCTGCAAAAACCTTCATAATCACAACAACAAAACATTTAAATATTTCAGTCTTTTTAATAAAGAGTTAAGGTTTTAAAAGAAATGGGACCAGATTAATGATGAGTTTAATTGAAGATATAGATCTTTTCTTTAAGGGTCCGGGCGCACCTATTCAGAGCGTGGTACGGGAAGGCGCTGTGTTTGTCTTCGAGATAGATGGAAGATCATATTCATGTTATAAGAAAGCTGGGAAAATCGAGGTTAAAGAGGGTAAGCCTGAAGATTACATGTTTTCAATAGCCTGTCAAAAAGAGGCATTCGAGGAGATTGTGTGTTGCAGAGATTATGCTGAATTTAGGTCTAAGTGGAAAGATCTAAAAATTAAAGGGGCTGTTAAACTGAGCTTTCCTGGGAGCGGCGCGTCTTTCATAAAAAAATGGGCGCTGCTTGGAATGTTTGAAGCTTTAAGGCGCTTTGGATTCTACCCATAATCACGATTTTTGAGGGAAAGTTATGACTAGAGAGGTTTGGGTTAAAGAACTTGAAGATTCCTTAGGCTCCGAGAAGGTCTCAGATAATCCCGCGGTGCTTGCATGCTACGCTACCTTGGGATCATGGGATAGAAGACCCTCAACGATGCCGCGAACCAAGATAATCAAATGTGTTTGCGTTCCTGAAACTGTAGATGACGTTCAGAATATAATTAGGATTGCCAACAAGTACAAGCTATCTATTGTGCCAGCGGTTACAGATATGATGGAACGTTGGCGGGCCGCACCTTTCAGCGGTTTCAAACCAGTGATAGATATATGGGTTGACCTCTCCCGAATGGATAAGATTATTGAAATCAATATTGAGGAGGCTTATGCCGTTGTTGAGCCCGGCGTAAGCTTTTATCAGCTCGGACAAGAGCTAGAGAAGCATGGATATTGGGTCTCATGTGGCAGTTATCCGCCGACAGCGTCAGTATTTGCTAGATTATCCTTCTTCGGGCAAAACCTTCCAACGCGTATAGGGGACTGGATTCTAGGTTATGAGATAGTTTTGCCAGATGGTTCAGTAAGAAGAACTCAGGGCGGAGAAGTAGGTAGATGGTTTAGGTTTCATACAAACCCCTTCCCTATTAGAATGGCTGAGTTAATATCTATGGCTCCTCAGCTATTTGGAATCATAACAAAATGCGCGCTTGTCATTCGACCGAAATTCGAGAGAAGTGAAATAATGTTTGTTGGTTTTAAGGACTATGAATCAGCGCTTAAAGCAACAACTGCCACCGCAAGGCGTTTTTTACAAGATGGTTCCTTTGTGTGGAATTGGGTTGCAATGCTAGCCAAAGAGGCGTTTCTAGACCCGAACTTCGAGAAGACCAGCGAGTACATACTTCATTATACCACTAGACCCCCATGGGATGTGCCCCAAGGCTTCTACTATAATTACATGTGGGCAGTATTTCACGGTGGTGAGCGGGAGGTGGAAGCAAGGATGAAAGAGTTCGAGGATATTTCAAAGCATTTTAAGGGGAAAATTATCGCAGAAAGAGAGATGGAAGACACCCTACCTTACACTTATCGCGACGTTATAGAGTCAGAGAGAGATCATAAATATGGGCTTGGAGCTACAATAGGCCATTTCGCTCAAGCAGGAGGATGGTTCTCACTTCTATTATTCTCAAGACATACAGTTATGCCAAAAATAGAGCAATTCTTGGTGCGCAAGTTCTGGGAGGATTATGGCATTAATGTACCATATTACTCAGAGCGACCGCATATGGGCGCGCATCAACCATGCTATCTTCGAGTGTTACTGAGAACAGACGCTTTAGAGGAAATAGATCCCATATACGCCACTTACCATAATACCATGATAGCCAGCATACTTAGATCTATATTGAAGGAATTCCATAAAGACATTTTTCTTGATAATTTTGTAGGGCTCTGGCAGTACGCTGAGAGTATAAAAGCGCTAAGCGAAATAATGCCTGAGATAAAGGTTCCTGATCCACCTTCTGATGTAGCCGAGCTAATAAAGTTAGCTTATGAAAGAGTAAACGTATCTTTTGTGCCAATTATATCAAAGATAAAAAGGGCTTTAGATCCAGATCTTATAATCTCACCGTGGAGCCTGTTAAGCTATGAACCCAGCTTTATAAAGGATCTAATAAAAATGGGGAGACTTCAAGTTATTCCTGAGCTACTACCTCCTGAGGTGAGGGGATAAAATGTCACATTATGTTGAGGAATTGAGGGAGATCTATATTTCGCTCCTCAGATGTATAAATTGTAGGGTATGCTCTGTTGGCGGGCGTACAAAGAAGTATACGGGCATAGGATGCCCAATGTACTCAAGGTTTAAGTTCCTCTCGCACTCCCCAACAGGCATAATACTATCAGCTAGAAACCTCGTTGAAGGAATAATTAGGCCGAGCCCCGAATTGATGGAGATACTCTCATATTGCACTGCGTGTGGCTATTGTGTAGAGGGTTGTTGGAACATATTAATGCTGGCCGCACGCCCCCTTATCGACCATGTAAAGATACTAGAGTTATTGAGAGCAGTATGTGTCGAAGCTGGCGCATTAAAGATTTCTGCTCTTGTAAAAACCCTTGACTATATGAGGAAGTATGGCAATCCTTTCGGGGTTTCTAGAAAAGATGAGAGACTTATGTGGATGAGAGATCTGGGCTTTAGGATTAAACTTCTACCTAAGCAGAAAGCCTCCATTTTACTTTATATGGGAAGCATGTATACATTAGAGCCTTTACTTCGTGATACTTGTCAGTCCATTGTTGAATTATTAGATGCTGTTAGCGTCGACTTCGGGATTCTTGAAAATGAGAGAGACGACGGTCTATTAGCACTTCAAGTTGGAGAAAGGGAACTATTCAGAGAAATAGCTGAGGAAAATATTGAAATTTTCAACGATCTTGGCGTAGAAGCTATAGTGACTCCTGACCCGCACGCGTATAATGCCTTCAAAGAGTATTATCCGCAAGTGGGAAAAATCGAACCAAAAGTTCTTCATATTACAGAGTATATTGAACAGTTAATCAAAGAAGGAAAGATAAAGTTGGGGGAGATAAGAGAAATTGTAACTTACCATGATCCTTGTAATCTTGGAAGGAGGGCAGGGATCTATGAGCCTCCAAGAAATGTGATTAATGCTATAAAAGGAATTGAGCTTCGCGAAATGGAAAGGTCGAAGGAGAGCGCTTGGTGTTGCGGCGCTGGCGGCGGCGTGGTATTCGCTCACCCCGATTTCATGAATTGGGTGGCCCAGCAGAGGATAAAAGAGGCGGAACTTACTGGCGCATCCACGTTAGTTACGGCCTGCCCATGGTGTGAATACTCCTTTAAGCAGGCAATAGAAACCATGAGGTCTCCTCTAAAGATTAAGAATATCGTAGAACTTGCGAAGGAAGCTCATCTGAAAACAGGATAACATGAAGACGGAAAATATATTGTGTACTAGCTAAGATCCATAGTTTACTTGCCTTTTCGCCCTCCTTTTAAGGAGATGAGAACACATATTATAAAACAAAGACTTAATTCTATCAGATGCTAATGTGTTTATGATCCCCTCAGGCATTAACATTAAGAAGAATACTAGAAGCGCGGCGTATATTAGATGGCGAACCCTATAAATGAAGCCGCGAAGCGACTCAGATATAAAGGTGAGAGCAAATGCCCCAATTACGGAGCCTAGAATTGTCCCTCTCCCACCTATAACAGCCATAGTCATGCCATCGATTGTCATGCCTATGGTTAGCGCTTCTGGGGTAACAGCCATTCTATAAAATGCGAAAAACGCGCCAGCTACTCCAGAGCAGAAGCTACTTATCAGAAATGATAATAACTTATATTTTGTTGTATTGATCCCTGAAGCTTGAGCAACAACCTCATTCTGGCGTATCGCTGCAAGTGGAAGCTTGAGCCTATGATTTCCAATATAGTGCATTATGCCTACAAGCACGATCATTAACAAGAGCGAAACGTAATAATTTGGGATATAGCCATGAAGAAAAGCTCTTACTGAAAAGCCCTCATCCCCTCTAGTTACTTCTGGGAAAGCCAATATTAAGGCTCTTATGGTTTCAGAGAAAGCCAGGGTAGTTATTGCGAGGTAGGGACCATGTAGTCTCAGACTAGGTACTCCGACGACCAAACTTAGAGCTGCCATAGAGAGACCAGCTAAAGGAAGGCATAAAAGGGGGTGGATATTATACCAGAGAGTTAAAAATGCGACTATGTATCCTCCGCCTCCAAAGAAAAGGGCGTGACCTAAGTTTATCTGCCCCGCACAGCCAGAAATCAGGTCCCAGCTAGACGCGAAGATTGCGTAAACACTGGATAGTATAACGACATGTATAATGTAAGGGTTATCTGTTAGTAATGGTATTAGCGCTAAAACAACTATGCCAATAATATTTAAGAACAATTTCTTATTCAAAGTCAACTGACTCACCCACTCCTTCTAAATAGTCCGGAAGGTCTTATGAGTAATGTTATAATTATGATGGCGAAATATGCTACTGTGCGCCATAGTGGTGAGATAAAATACCCTATTAATGTTTCAGTCAATGACAAGATAAAACCAGCAATTATTGCTCCTCTAATATCCCCTAAGCCTGCAAATATGACGATTGATAATGCTATTCCAAGATACTCCCATCCAATAGCTGGGTGAAACATATAAATCGAATTCAGAAGCAAGCCCGCGGTACCAGCTAAGGCACCAGCTATAGCGAACGTCGTTAAACGTATACGTTTGATATTAATGCCCATAATCATAGCAGCCTCCTCATCCTGCGCAACCGCTCGTATAGCCTTTCCGAGTTTAGTTTTTGTAACGAAGAGCCATAGTAGTAATGTAATGCTGATGGCGAAAGCTGCAAGAATAATCCTGTGGGTGCTTATTGATATGTCAAAGATCTTTAGAGAACCAGAAATGTATAGTGGGTACATTATATATACTGGACCCCACACCGCATAGAGGATTTGTTCAAGAATTCTACCTAAACCGAAAGTAAGCATGATCGTTCTGATTTCTGGGTGCCTGAATGGATAAATTATTTTTTCAATAGCAGCTCCGAGAAGGAAGGATATAAAGATGGCGAAGAGTGCTGCGGTAATGCTATCGCCAATTATATTGTAGAAGAGGTAACCTAAAAAGGCGGCAAAAACTAATTGGATACCATGAGCAAAGTTTAATATACGTGCTACGCCAAAAATGAGAGAGAAGCCGACGCTTATTATACTGTATAATGCTCCTAAGAGTAATGCTCTCAAAGCTAATTCAATAAATATCAAGACCTGTAACATCTTTCCCTCTTACTTAGATTTTAGTATATAGACTTTTAAAGATTACCTTGTTCACGGAAACTGCAGATAATCTTTGTTTAAACGCTATGATTTAAAATCTTTATGCACAACTTATAAAGGAAAGAGAAAATTATTAAGCAATTTCAGGTATAGAAAAATATTCTATTAAGTTTTACCTATTAGCAACTAAACCCAAAAACTTATATATCGTACTAAACGTATAGTGAAGATTGACACTAAAACGGGGGGGTTATTTTGGCGAGAAAGGCTATTACAAAAGTACAGATAGTGATAATTGTGGTTGTTATATTAATTATTGCTGCTGTAGCTTTTACAGCATACTATTATACTACGCCTCCTCCGCCCACTCCATCGCCCGCTCCTTCACAAGCTCCCGCACCAACCCCAACTCCTACACCTACCCCTGCTCCGACACCAGCCCCACGACCACCAATCAAAGTTGGCTTGGTGCTCCCACTAACGGGACCAGCGGCAAAGCTAGGGCAGCGTGGAGTTGACCAATTTATGATGGCTGTTGAAGAGATAAACGGGGCTGGTGGGGTCTTAGGAAGGCCGATAAATGTCATCATTGAGGATGATGAGGGAAATCCGGATAAATTTTTAACAGTGGTTAAAAAGCTCATAGAAATAGACAAAGTAGACCTTCTCATGGGTCCTCTCCACACGGGTAACTTGATTGCTGGGAGCGATTATATTGCAAGTAAAGGTATTCCACTTATTACGCCATTTTCATATGGCCCTATACTGCTTTATCAAAAGGATCCAGTGAAGTTTAGGGGCTTCTTCTCTTTATGGATGAATACAGAGGATGCTGCACGAGGACTACTAACATTTATTAGAGATGTTGCGAAAGCGAAGACATTCGTATATATAGGTGAAACTCTAACATTTTCTATAACAGCTGGCGAATACCTTGAGCTACATGCCAAAGAGATCGGAATACAGTGTTTAGAACGTATAACCGTTCCAGTAGGATGTAAAGACTTTAGCGATGTTATATTGAAAATAAGGGGCTTAAATCCAGATGTTGTTGTAACAACCATATATAGTGGGGCTGAGGTAACTTTAGTGAGACAATGGTATGAGCAAAAGGTTCCTAAGTCACTTTGTGGTTTAACAGCCCTCTTTGCAGAGTGGGATCTAGTTGATCTTATAGGAGAGCAATCGGATTACGTGTGTTTTGTTGCGCCAATGTGGAACGTATCGATCACCGAAAAAACAATTCGATATTATAACAAGTTCTATGAGAAGTATGGCTATAAGATTGGTGGATCAGCCTTAGCTTACGATGGCATGTATTTCGTAAAAGCTGTAATAGAAAAAGCAGGCACTTTAGATCCGGAAGTTCTAATAAAAGCCTGTGAAGAAGTTGAAATTATTGGGGCTGCCGGAAGAATTAAAATAGACTCAAGGACTCATGGTCCTATTTATGGCCCGGGATACATAGATTGGATTATAGGACAATGGATTGGTGGAAAACCTTATGTGATTTACCCCTCCCATCTAGCTGAAGCAGAGTTCAGAAAGGCTCCATGGTGGGGTTAGCTGCATCTCTTTTTCATTTTTCACAATCTACTTTTATTAGAGTATTGTTTAATCAACGCCTAAATAAGCTCGCCTAACCGTCTTGTTATTTATGAGATCTTTACTTTCTCCCTCTAAAACTATTTTTCCATTCTCAAGAACATAGGCTCTGTCAGATATTTTTAAGGCTGAGACCGCATCTTGCTCAACAAGCAGAATGGATACACCCTCACTATTAATCTCCTTTATGCTCTTGAAAATGTTACTTTTTACAATCGGCGATAGACCTAAAGAGGGCTCATCCAACATTAAAACTTTTGGGTTGCTCATCAAAGCCCTTCCTATGGCAAGCATTTGCTGCTCGCCACCACTCAATGTGCCAGCAAGCTGATTTTTCCTCTCTTTTAGGATAGGGAATAAATTAAAAACGAATTCTATGGTTTTCTTAACAGAATTTATATCCCTGCATAAATATGCGCCTAGCTCAAGGTTCTCTAAAACGCTCATTTCTGGGAACAATCTCCTCCTTTCGGGACATAAAGTTATTCCCATCTTCACTATTTCATGGGGTGGTAATCTCTGGATCTCTTTCCCCATGAACCTTATGGACCCCTGACTAATTCTCTTTAATCCCATTATGGATCGTAGAAGTGTGGTTTTGCCAGCACCGTTGGATCCTAAAACAGCTACGATCTCTCCTTCGTTTAAACTTAGTGTCACATCATTGAGAACTAGGGCCCTCTCATAATGGACAAAAATATTCTCTACGCTAAGCAACAAAGTTACCCCCCATGTAGGCCTGTATAACTCTCATGTCTCTGGCTACTTCAAGGGGTTTTCCAGACGCTATTTTCTCACCACCAGACATCACTATCACGTAATCAGAGATGCTCATAATGACTCTCATGACATGTTCTATAATAATAATGGCTTTACCCTCCCTCTTTAACGCTTTAAGTAAATCTATAATTTCATTTGTTTCCTCAAAACTTAGACCTGCAAAAATCTCATCTAATAAGAGAAGCTTTGGATTTAGGGCAAGAGCTCTTGCTAGTTCAAGTCTTTTTAGTTCACCATGGGATAGATTCCTTGCAATTTCATTCTCACGGTGTAAGAGACCCACCTGCTCTAAGATCTCTCTCGCCTTTTTCTTCAGAATTTGGCCCCTCTCGCCCCTACCACACAATGCCACGGACACATTATCTAAACAGGTCATTTCATTAAATGGATTAACTACTTGAAAAGTTCTAGCTATCCCTTCTCTGGCAATCTTATGAGGCTTAGCTCCAGTTATGTTTTTACCATTAAACTTTATTATCCCATAGTCAGGCTTGAGAAAACCTGTTATAAGATTAAAAACTGTGGTTTTTCCAGCGCCATTAGGTCCGATTAAGCCTACTATTTCTCCCTCGTTGACACTAAAACTTAAGTTTTTAACTGCAACCAACCCTCCAAAAGACTTTGTGAGTCCTTCGACCTCCAGCAACATATTTAATACCCCTTTTCGCCAGCACTATTCTTGGTAATCTAAGAATATTTTAGTTTTTTCGACATCCATACATATGCAAAAACGCTTATCATACTTAACGATTCTAATAATACTCTCACTCAACATTCTCTTTTTGGGATTATAGGAACAAGCAAATGGGAATCATATTTGCCTCCTGCGTAAATCACATGTTCACCCCTATTTATGGTTCTTGAATGAAGATACATTGAACCCCTTGAGACGAGAAGATCGTAATCGCGGCCTTGAATAATCAGCTGTAACCTTTCACCTTGATGAAATAGAATGCTTGTAGGCCAAATTTCAATCTCTACTGGAACTATCTCACCAGGTTTTAATTTAAGATGTCTTTGATGCTTAAGAACTGGCTGATACTCTGTTGAGTTTTCCTCGTCTAGCTCTCTATGGGAGACGCGAAGCCAGCCGAGAGCAGCTGGTCCATCATTTATTGTGTTCTGTATTGGAAAACCAACCCTCTGCCCAGACCGATCAATCTTCTCGATTATTACGAATAAATCCATGTCATCGTTGTTGATCGCTTCCACCCACAGCTTCAGCTTCATATGCCCAGTAAGTTCAGTCTTCTCGTCAAAAATATATTCGAAGATTACTTCCCCCTTCTGAGCATCATAATGGACAGATGATTCTTTGAGGACTGGATGCTTGCTCATCGTACCATCTTCCGCGTTTAAGTAAAGTTTCTCATATTTAGTGCGGGCTATTGGCCACTCATCCTCAGCCCTCCAGTAACCGAGGAAACCTCTATCCCTAACCTCTATCAGAACCCTTGGGAAATATTTCCAATCATTATCTATACCCTTTAAGTACCTATCAAAGAATAATCTCAGCAATTCAACATTCTGATGATAATCCTGCCATTTTTTTCCTCCATGAACTCTAAGCCACTTCTCTTTTGAGGATATTTTCTTGAATCCTTCAAGTGTTCCACGCGTATGGAGCCCGTGATCAGACCAGCTAGCCACAACGAATGTTGGCACAGTTACCTTTGAAAGATCAGGGTTTAGGCTTTTCCAGTACTCATCAAAAAATGGATGTCTATTAAACATCATTTCCTCGATATCTTCCACACGGGAGTTTGAGAAAAAACGCTTTGATATCCTTAAGGGGAAGTCGGATGGAATCCCTCCATGATAGGCGAATTCACGGTAAAAATCAGTAAGTCCTTCCCATGGATTTATTGCCTTTAAATGCGGCGGATTTAGCGCAGCTACCTTCCATTGAATGGCGGCGAGATAAGAAACTCCTGTCATACCGACATTTCCATTACTCCATGGCTGAGCGGCAGCCCACTCTATTAAATCATAGCAATCCTGAGCTTCTTGCTCGCTCATATGGGTATAATCCCCCTCAGAACCCCATAGCCCCCGTGGATCTGCGTGGATGACGATATAACCATGCTGGCACCAATAGCCGGGATCAGCGCCCTCAAAAATAGCGTATTTAGAGAGATCAGCATCGCTAACACCGCAACCCGGAAAAGAACTATATTTAACATGAGGTGGGTTATGTTTACCATAAAGTGTCCAACAAATAATGATGGGGTATTTCCCATCTTTTTTTGGGCGATATATATTGACACGTATTTTAGCACCATCACGTAAAGGCACAGCAACATCATACTCGCATATGATCCCTAGTTTTTCATCAACTTCCACGCGGGGGTTGAGACCGGGGTAATAACCCTCACTCAGAGGCCTTCCTTCTTTAAAAACTATCTCAATTTTCTTCATATTCATCTCTTTCCATCTTATAAACGGTTTCTTCACAATCATGCTTATAAAGCTAACGACAGTTTGCGATAGTAAGGGGTTTCAAATTTAGCCAACCGAAAATGTTCTCCCAGTCGCCTTTTAGTGAATGCGAAAAGTCTTTACGTACCCTGATTGATGTAAAATTAGAGCCTCTGGCGGGCACCCCTTTATCTCACGAATTATTTTCTTCCTATACCCAGGCACCAAGTAATAACCATGCTGATCTGGCAGCTAAAGATTACTTTATGCTATTTTGATGCCCCAGTAGTTTTATGACCCCTTTAAGAAGAGCGCTCGTTTTTCCTCAGTTCTACAAGACAAATTTATATCATAGATAGTCTCGTCCATAATTTAACCATAAGTAATCTGTTTCTTCTCGAAGAAAAGTTGTCGCAGAATTAGTGTCATGCCCTAAACTCTCTTAGCACTTCTAAATTCGATATTCCCGTCACGAATATCAGGTAAATCAGCTCATCTACCTTCAATTAACATAGCATCATATCCAGCAAACTTGAACTCCACTTTCTCCTAAACCTTTTTTAAATTTTCTTAAAAACAATATGTTTTGCAAAAACCTTCACAATTTGGGGTGAGTTAAAAAATAAAAAGTTATTATAAGAGAAGTTTCACAGAGCTTGCCAAAAAACTTCTGCTATGTTTAATATTTTAATTGAGATTTCATCCCCGGCTTCGGCTATCGTCTTAAGACTGTACTCGCACCAAGGGCAGGCTGTAACCATTATTGAGCTTCCAGTACTCTTAGCTTCATTAATTCTTTCCTCTGCCATGCTTTTCATAAGATCGGGGAAAGCTGCCATAACTCCCCCGCCAGCGCCACAACACCATGTTTGCTCACGGCTTCTAGGCATCTCCCTTAATTCTATTCCACTAATCTTGCTGAGAATATTTCTTGGCTCTTGAATGATTCTTACAAACCTTGCAAGGTTGCATGGGTCACTATAAGTTATTGTGACATTTAGTATTTTCGTGGGTTTAAGCTTACCGTCTTCAACCAATTGGTTAAGAAACTCAGCAAAATGCTGTACTTGGAAGTTTATGCCCGCGACCTTTGGATAAAGCTTCTTTATTGTATAATAGCAGTGTGGGCATGGTGTGACCAGCTTTTCTATCCCTAAATTATTTAACATCTTTATATTCTTCTCAGCGAGTTCCTGGAAGAGCCCTCTTTCACCGATTTGGAGCTGAAGGTGCCCGCAGCAAACTTCCTCTTCACCAAGTATTCCAAAGTCTACTTTAGCTTTTTCTAGTATTCTTACGAATATTTTTGCAGTCTCTCTAACGGTTGGTTCAAAAGAGTACATGCAACCAGGATAAAATAGTATTTTAGCGCTCTCTTTACTTAAGTTTTTAATTTTAAAATCTAACCCTTCAATCCATTTTAATCGTTCTCTCTTTGAAGCAAATGGATTTCCAAACTTGAGTGTGTTCTCTAGAAGGGCCTTATGTTCAGGAAAGATAATACCCCTTTCTACAAGCTGCTCTCTAATAAACTGTATTATATCTGTAATGTTTAGCCACCCTTTTTCTAAATATTCTTTTCCAACAAGTTTCTTACCAAATATGCCACAGTTTTCTTGACAAGCCCCACACAAAGTACACTTGTAGAAGACGTCTGCGAGGCTTTCGTCATAATTTATTGATCCAAAAACAAGAGCCTTTACTAGAGAAATTTTGCCAGAGGCGCTAAAAGCATAGAAGCCATATTTTTCATATGATGGACATATTGGAAGGAAATCTGGGAGATCGGACCAAATGCAACTACGACATCTAATGCAAGACATAACGGCTGCGCCGAGAAAATCACCTATCTCTTTTAAGCTAACCATTTTATACACCTCATTCCTCTGGCCACATATGCGGGGACATTATATTATTTGGATCTAAAGCTTTTTTAATCCTCTTTAATACCTCATAGTATCCGCCAGTTTGCTTTAAAATTGCTTTAGCTTCTTCCCGCGTTGTTGGCGGCTTATGCCCAAAGAAGCCGTATTTTCTAATTAACTCTGCTGAGTAAATTCCATACTTCTTTAAATCTTCTTTAAACTCATCGAAAGTTCCACCTAGCCTTGAAATGTAGAATCTATGGAACATCATTCTTCCCTGATCAAATGGTTGCATGTAAGCTGCTATTAGAGACATTCCTTCCTTGCCCTCAAAAAGATCTACAAGAGCTTTCTCCATGCTCACCAAATTTCTTGGCGGAACAAGACCAATATACGCCGCGGTAGTGAAGGGTATCATGAGGCCTAAAGCCATCGCAGGTGAACGGGGAGGTTCATGCCTGACATGCCTTTCTACACACATCTCATAAAAATACGGATAATTATTCTTAAACTCACATTGATCAAAAATTATGCCGCCACATTCCTGCGCAATCTTCTCACATACGCTCATTTGAGCATTAACAACCTCCTTAAATCCCTCAAACGTTGTGACGGCAAACCAGAGGGGCATCCCTTCCGGAGACTCATAAAACCCTCTGGGACCCCAAGTGTCGTATGGGATTAGGTTTTTATCATCATAAATTCTTCCATAAATCATCTTTCCCCACTGCTCCATTTGTAAAACTGCTTTCCAATGCCAGATAACCATATGTTCAGCAAGACCATGAAGGCATACACGTTTACAGAACTTCACCGCATTCTCCGTAGAATTAAAGCCGACCACATGAAATGTAGCAACTTCACCTTTCGGGTAAATTCTAATTGCGAACTTCGTGATGACGCCGAACATGCCATTTGCATTCAACCAAAGGCCGTGTATGTCTGGAAAATTAAAGTACCGATGTGCCCAACTGCCATGTTCAGTGCACGCTCCACCAGTTCTAACAAGAGTACCATCTGGCAGCACCACTTCAAAACCTAATATATCGTCAAAGTCTCCACTACCTCGATGCCCTTGAACTTGCGTTGTAGCGGGGCCAAAAACAGTAAGTTGCGGATTATAGCTGCCTTTAGCATGCCAAAATCCAAGGGGTTCTAACACTTTATATAGCTGACCATTGGTTACACCGGGCTCGAGGACAGCATAGCATTCTTCAGTATTCACTTCTATTATCCTATTCATTCCAGACATGTCAAGAACGATGCCACGTGGGATACAGAATGTAGAGGCTGCTGAGAGAAGGCACCCTCCCGCTACTGGCGTCACTGGTATAATATATTTATTAGCTATCTTAAGCGTTGCCTGAACGTGTTCTACTTCTTTTGGGCGAACAACTATCTCCGGGATCAGGAATGGAACTGCTCCATAGCTAGCGCATACTGCAGGGCTATCTGATACATTCTCTTCACCGATAATCTTCTTCAGCTCTCTAACAACATTCTTCCTTTGCTCCTCAGACATTCTCTTTTTATATTCCGGGTACATCTCCAGAATATATGATTGCATGGCGGCAAAAGGGGTGTCCTTAACAGACCCATATAATGAAGAAGTCTCAAAATTCATTTAAATCACCTCCTTGGAGATGTTAAACCCATCTTTCTTAGCATAGAAGTTGCTCCACACGCTAGTAATATAGATGTTGGAGCAGATACATTTACGTGAATGTCACCCCGCAAATATAGTTTTCGGAGAACATCTTTGATATCTTCTTTAGCTTCTTCGATAGAAGAAATAATATCTTTATTGATCTTGAAGATTAAAAGTGGTTTATCATTTTCTGAGGGAGGCATTAGCATAATCTTAGCATTGATCTTAGCAACTTTATATAATTCATCATTTATGACTAGATGTACCATTGATCCGTTCTTCAACTCTAAAAAAGCTTCCTTTAGCTGCCCCTCAAGAAGATTTTTAAGGCGTTCTTTCATAAAGTCACCCACTATCTGTTTCAACTCTATAAAAATTTCCTCTATAAAAGATTTATTTGCAAAAACAATGCAGCAATCTATCTCAGATGCTCTTTAAGGCTTTTATTTTTGGTTTTTAGAAGAGTTTCCAATCCCTTTACTCAAAAAGATGGTATTACCTCCTTCGCGAATCTCCGTATGGCTTCTATGAATTTTCCGTTAGTCATGGGTCTAGGCCACGGAATTTCAACAATGTAATATTGACATCCGGCCCGAACATATTTTTCGATCATGTTAACATCGTCTGTTACCTTTTCAGTTATCCATCCTAAAAGGGCGAATGTGAATTTATCCAAGCTTCTATTATACTCTTTTAAGTATTTTTTAACCATGATCACTGCCTCTTCGTACTTTTCAGGCTTAGGATAGCCCGGACCGCCCCTATGGGGTAACCAGCCGTCAAAGTATTTAGCTGTTATTTTTAGCATACGTGGTCCTAGGCCGCCTGACCATAATGGGGGTCTGGGCTTCTGTTTTGGTTTGGGTTGGAGAACAGCATCCCTCAGCCTATAATATTTTCCATTAAATGTCACCTTATCCTCCGTCCAAAGCTTAATCATTATTTGCAGCCCCTCTAAAAACCTCTCAACCCTTTCTTTCGGTTCGCCTAAATATCCTTGGGGTGAATAATTAATAAACTCGTTTGGAAATATTCCCGCGCCTAATCCAACTATGACCCTTCCCTCAGACAATAGGTCGACGGTAGCTATTACTTTGGCTAATTGGCTAGGGATCCATCTGGGTAGAGGGCTGACGCAAGTCCCAATCCTTATTTTCTCGGTTTTTGCAGCAATATACGAGAGCGTTGACCAAGCATCTAATAACTCATTAGAGGGGAACTCTGAGATTGGCAGATCATAGTGATCTGGAATAAATATTGAATCATATCCGAGATTTTCCGCTTCATGAATCCATCTCTCAAACTCTTCAACTTTCTTCCACCATAGAAACGGTGAGGGGGAAACTCCAAACTTCATAAAAATATCAACCCTCATATAATTGGGATTAAAGTCTTGTTTTTAAATCTTATTTATTATTTTTCCTTTATCATATAAGGCTTTCCCATTTATTTAGCTTTAAGGAATTTGGTTAAGTTGAACATCACCAAGAAAAAAGTAATAGCCTGCAAATATGTTTATGCAAAAGGATATATAATATATTAAGAAGATTAGCACAGGTTAGCTATAAGGAGATGATTAGTATTGCCGTTTAAGGTTAAGGCTACTTTAGTGAATTTTTTAGGCGATACTAAGAGGTATCCGTGCCATTTCCTTCATAAAGTTGGTGATGAAATAATTTGGGATGGAGAGAAACTTATAGGGAGGGTTTGCCCAGACGTACTACCCCTCCTTATTCCAGTAATGCATGCTGTTCGTTACGCTGGTCCAAGATATAAGAATCCAATATATTATGCACCATTCTGGTATGCATCCCTTAGCAGCTTTGATCCCATTATGAAAAAGTATGATGGAGTGGGCTGGAGAGTTATAAAGGAGAAAGTTATAGAGCCACCATATCACATGGCAAGTCTCCAGCCGCCAAACGCATTTCAATGGCCCCCGGTTAACGAGAGAATAGTTTTAAAAGATATAATAGTGTTATGCCCAGATACGAGAACTTCCGCAGTTTTTAAAGTGGAGCCATTTGATTTATCTGACACCGGATATGATGTCCCATATTTCAGACGCGAAATGGTAATACTACATAAGGTGATGCAGAAGCCTGGTATTGAAGTTAGTAAAATACTTGATGAATTCACAAAAGAGGAGAGGGAGGACATCTATCCTCCATTGTCTCCAGTAATGGTGCAAGTATTAGTTGAGGAACTTGAACTTGTTGGCTATATTAAGATTCAAGAAGGAAAAGCTTATGTTACCGATAAGGGAAAAGTGAAGCTCGAAAGTTTTAAAAAATCCCTTTCTGAGGAGGAAAAAATAGCCCTTAACCTTAAATGACAATGAATAAGAACTAAAGTTTCAATAGTCGATAACAAGTTATAATAGTGAAAGGCATTAGCTCCTAATCATGTGATTTTACTCCGGTAGAGTATTAAAAAAAGTATTTAAAAAATAGATATTTTGAGGGATAATCTTATGATCGAAGATGAGCAAAATAGGCAGGTTGCAGATTTTATATTAAAGGTTATTATGCTTCAAAGGCTTAAAAATTGTTTTCTAAAGGTTTTGGCTAAGAGACAGGCTCTTGAAGCAGAGATTATGGAGATTAAAAAAGGAAATAAGGGCATAAATGAAAAAGAGGCTGAAAAAATTCGGCAAATCGAATATTTGAAAGCAAAAATACAGTCATTTAAAAATCAGGAAAGGAGACTTTACCAGAAGATCAAGTGGATTGAGGAGCAGCTAAGGATCTAATTATTATCTCCTAATGTATTGGGAGATGGGTTTCTTAAAGATTTAAAAGGCTTCGCATCTCAACCCTCAATAAGTAATGAGAGAAAAATATCCAGTAAAATTTTAAAACTATGCATCATTAGCACCTAGAAGGCATTTAATGGTGTTTGCTATTATTAGGGGTGTATTATCATTTGGTCTTAAATAGTGGATATCGATTTCCATAACATCTAAGCCTACAAGATTCACCTTTTTCTTTTTCATATTCTCTCTTATCATTCTAGCAAGGTTATAGAGATCATGCTCGTAAAGCCCTTTTTCATTAGGTAAGCAGCGCGCTAAGGTTATGGAGGACCCACATCCGACATCGACATCAAAAGAAATATAGAGAAATTGAGTTGAAATTGCGTCCAGTTTATTTACAAAATTTTTTGCCTTCATGATTTCATTATTAGTAATTATATTTACGCCTTCATTTTCTAAATTTAGGTATGCTTCCAAATAGCTTTTAAGATTCGGGTCTTCTTCCCTAAGTAAGTCTTCTGTAGGGTGGTCCTGAACACCTACAACCCATAGATTTTTAGGTAATAAAATCTGCTCTTTTATTAAATAATACAAGAAGGACCCTTTATTATAGGAGTCAGGCCTCTCAAAAACCAAAGGATCATATGAATCTGTACTTATATAAAATTCATCGGGAAGAAATAAAAGTGGGTGTCTCTTCTTTTTGAGGGAGGTAAAAAGTTTATAGCGTATAGAAGTGGGGATGGCATCTAAATGAGAATCTAGAACTATAACTGAGAGGTTCTCCGCGCCATATTTTTTCGAGAGAGCTCTGATCATCCCGCCGCTCATTGAGTGATCTATACCTATCATAAGCGGAATTGAGCTCTCATCCATAATCTTTTGGACAAATTCTTCCACATAATTTGCATATTCTTTACAACCATTTGCGTCTATGAACGTAGAATAGTTTTCGATATTAATAAGCTCCTCGTCCTCTAAGTCGGGTTTTGGTGAAAGCCAGGACTCCACTGGAATCTTACCTAGCCTAATAACTCTGTTAGAACCAATCGCTTCCTCAATATAGGGGATTAATAAGTCGTATGGGTCAAAAATGCTTTTTAGGTAGTCAACACCGCTCTTTAATAAAGCAATATAAAGTTGTCTCTCTATAGCGCCCAAATATTCGTCTGGATCAAAAGCAATCCCAAAAACCTTTACACTCTTTTTTTCTTCTAACATAAAAACTCAAAAATTGTTGGTTAAGATCATTTAATGAAAGGTAGCATTTGGAGTTCTTCAGGTTTAGCCTTGTACACTTTGCAAAGTAGCCCTCGATTCCACCAGTTTCCATACATAGGACAAAGGGTTTCTGGATCATCAAGTGTGAGCATATTGGCATTAGATATGAAGGCCCCACATAACCATGGCTCCTCTGGCGGCAGTTCCGGATACCACCAGGAAGCTTGCACATTAACAACTCTCGGGTGGATGTGTGAGCCAACTCTGGCCTTCTGGAGGATCCGTCCCCTCCTAGTCTCTATCCAAACCCAATCCCCATCAACAATTCCGAGCTCACGGGCCGTTTCGTAATGGATGTCACATATGGGCCAAGGATGCTGCTCGCGGAAACCAATGCCCCACTGCCTATTTTCAGAGTGGAACATTGGTTGAAATCTCCCACCCGTCGTAAGTATGAGGGGGTACTCTTTTGCCAGTTCCGGTGTACTGATGGGGCTCTCTGGGGGCTCTATATATTCTGGTAAAGGATCATACCCTAGCTCTTCAAGTATACTGCTCCAGATCTCAGCCTTTCCGCTTGGTGTAGCAAAACCCCTCGGCTTGCCCGTTTTCGGATCTACATAAGCATAGCTACGGAAGTCTGTTGGCAGGTATCCAAGAGTATTTGAGAATATTGCACCGAGCTCCGCAGCCTCCTCAAGCGTGAGACCCAGCATCTCTTTTAATTTTTCTTTTTCATATTCTTCTACGTTCTTCCATGGAATATATTCGCCAACGCCTAGTCTATCTGCAAGATCCTTAAAGAACTGAAAGTCACTTACCCTCTCTCCAAGTGGTTCAACAGCCCTCTCACCAACCCAAAGGAGATCACAAGTATCTTCAAAGTTGCATGCATACGAATGTTCAAGCGATTTACATGCAACTGGAATTATATAGTCAGCTAGAGCCGCAGTAGGTGTTATCCAGTAATCTAATACAACCAATAGCTCTAAATTTGGGCTTTTTAGCATTTTATATACTTTCTTAGTATTTGGAGCCCACATTATTGGATTCCCGCCCCAAACAATAAGTGCCTTTAACGGGTAAGGCTTACCTTCAAGTACTGCACGCACGAACGTTGACCATGGAGGCCCAAAAGAATGGCTTCCTTGAGCCTGCGGAACACCCCAAACCCTCCTATAATGCTCATTGTGCAGATCGAATGCTAGCCAAGAACATAATCTGAATTCGTAATATCCAAGCTGCTTTTTCTTAACTTCCGGCTTCACGATCTCCTGCAGCTCATACATACTTTCGCGAAAAGGTCTCCCGTTTATCACGGGCCCAGGTTTATGTCTCCCTAAAACCTGTCCTCCATCTACATCTAGGTTACCTAGCATGAGGATTAGTGTGACGAGAGCTATATGCCATCTATTATCGCTTCCTGTTTGGCAAGAAGATACACCTTTTGATATTCCTCCAGGTCTATGAGTCCACAGAAGTCTAGCGGTTTCTCTAATCTTTTCTGCAGGTATCCAAGTAATCTTTTCGACATATTCAGGAGTATATTTGCTAACTCTCTCAATAAACATTTGCCACACAGTCTTACATTCAACTTCTTCTCCATTCGACAGTTTTACCTTATAGGTCCCCCCAAGAGCTGGCATCGCATCTTTGGGCTCATACTCGAAGCTTCTGGATTTCCAAATTGCAACACCATTAGTTTTTTCATTCCATACTACAAAGTTTTCTTTCGACCCGCTTGGAATAACATCACTTTCTCTTAAAAGCTTTCGCTTATCGGTTCTTACAAGGAAAGGTGCATTTGTCCACTCTCTTAAGAAATCTCTATCGTACATCCCATCATTAACAAGAACATTTATCCATGACAAGATTAAGGCTCCATCAGTAGCTGGTCTTATCTGTAGATGATGATCAGCCTCTCTAGCGGTTTCGGTAACTCGTGGATCCACAACTATCAACCTGTAGTTTCTTCTAAGCATCTTCATATAATACCAGCTGCGAGGTAAGGCCTCTGCAATATTGTAACCTAGAGCTACTACTAGTCTAGTCTTCTCCGATATAACTGGAGTAGTTTGTATACAAGCTCCAATCATCATTTGCTCAAGCGCCCAATTATTATGGTGACAAATAGTTCCAGGTGATGTGTAGTTCCCAGGGTTCCCTAAAGCATTGCAAAGACGAGCCCGCACTAAAAAGGCATCTGATCGGTAAGTTCCCTCGATAAAGCCAATACATTCCGGCCCATATTTTT
>Ga0209080_1000346_pt1 | contig 32330 bp, 33 predicted proteins | sample JNZ110809AmetaG_FD_184123 | JGI IMG/M metagenome (GOLD analysis project Ga0209080, IMG submission 184123) | Hot spring microbial communities from Jinze hot spring, China to study Microbial Dark Matter (Phase II) - JNZ 110809A (SPAdes) (version 3) ...
AATCAATGCTGAGGGGGGTGTGCTGGGTTACAAGATAGAAGTAGTTACTTATGACACTGAATGGAGTGGTGATAAAGCTAACGCCGGCTACAAATACCTAGCTGAACAAGGAGTAAAAGTAGTTGTGGGAGTCTTCGGGTCTCACGAAGCACTAGCCATAATGGACTTGCTTCAGCTTTATGAGGTCCCAATAATTGCTTCAGGAGCTGTTAGTGACGCGATAGACGCGATGGTTCTTCAGAACTACGACGCGTACAAGTATTGGTTCAGAGCATACGTCAACGCAACTTCTCAAGCAGCAGCTACTTGGGACCTCCTAGCTTACCTTTCCAGGAGGTTTGGCTGGACTAAACTAGCGTGGATTTATGAGGACTTGCCGTGGGTCATACCACACGCACTTTACGGGCAAAACAGGTCTGTTCAGGAGGGTGTGGAGATAGTCTACACTCAGGGAGTCCCGACAGACATAGGGTCCTTCACAGACATATTCGCTCAAGCAGTAGCTTCAGGCGCTCAATACATAACTTGGCAATTCTCGGGCACTGAAGATTACGTGTTCGCCAGAGACTACAGCTTAGGTCAAGTACCTCTCTTAGCTGTTGGGGGAGGTACTTTCGCAATGCTTGACGCCTTCTATAACCAGACTTTCGGCGCTGCAGAAGGACTAATATGTATTTCTTGGGGATTCCCAATACCGATAACCGAGAAAACCATGAGTTTCTATAGCAAGTACAAGAATAAGTACGGGACTGAACCAATATTCACTACTTGGTACGCCTACGACTCAGTCCACATATGGGCTGAGGCAGTAAGGAAGGCGGGAAGCTTTGACGTAGATGCAGTAATCAACGCTCTAGAAACTAACGTGTTTGTAGGAGCTGCAGGAGTCTACGAGTTTACTAGAAGTCATACGTCGCTTCTGGCACCTAACAGGATATACCCCGTCTACTTCCAGTGGCAGGGAGGAAAGAGAGTAGTTGTGTGGCCTTTCAGAGTAGTAGAGCCAGGAACAAAACTACTATTACCTGAGCTAGTAGACGGTACAAGAGTTTGGAGAACTATACCGTGGCCATAGGCTGGTTAAGATGGATGTTGATATATACAAGTACATACTTCTTTTTAGTATATTTCACTCTTCAACTTACCTCATGTTTTCTATAGGTTTTTCGATGTTGTTTGGTGTGGCTAAGATACCTAATCTCGCTTATGGCTCCCTATATATTTTTTCTTCGTACATTATGTACACCCTCATTAGATACTTAGCTCTAGAGCCGGTAGTGGCTGCTTTAATAGCTGTGCTGGCTGCGGGGTCGATGGGGTTATTAATAGGGGAGACCGTAGTTAAGCCTGCTCTGAAAATGCCTGTAACCATATTTATAACTACCCTGGCTGTAGCATACATCTTCGAGGAGTTCTTCCGCATTGAGATGGGCTTGAGACCCATAACACTGCCCTTATATCCGGGAGTAACCTACGTTCTAGGAGTCCCTGTAAGTAACCACTGGTTCTTAGTTCTTACAGCAAGCTTACTCATGTTTTCTCTACTGACAGTCTTCTTGAAATACACGGTGATAGGGAGGTCTATTAGAGCCGTCGCTGAGAGCTGGGACGAGTCTAGACGTTTAGGCATAAACCCGCTGAAAGTCTTGAGAGTGACTTTCTTTATGTCGGGGATTTACGCCGGAGCCACGGGAGTCTTACTAACACCGCTTAAAGCTCTAACACCTACCGCAGGTTGGGGGCCTCTCTTCACCGCCTTCGCTATAGTTGCTTTGGGAGGCGTGGGAAGCGTGTCAGGCACTTTAATAGCTTCCTTCATTTATGGGTTTCTTGAGCAAACAATGACTTACGTTTTAGGGAGCGGAATAGCCAGCATATCACCCCTCATACTCATAATCCTAGTGTTAGTGTTTAGGCCTCAAGGTATTATGGGGAGGGCAGAATAAGATGGTCTTCGTCAAACGCAGTGCTAGAGACTTAATCATTAGTAAGACCCCCTTCCTCGCAGTACTTGCGGCTCTAGCTCTACTACCCCTCCTAGGTGTGGGAGGTTACTGGCTCGACGTGCTAACTAGAGTAAACTTATTCTTGCTAGTAACGCTAGCGATCGACCTGTATTCGGGGACGACCTACTACCTAAACCTAGGAATTTCATTTACTTTCGGGTTCGCCGGCTACGCGCTAGCACTACTAAACGTGTACTACAGCATACCAACCGAATACTCCCTACTCTTAGCCATACCTATCTCAGTCTTCTTTAGCTTAGTGATTCTATTACCTAGCCTCAAAATCAGGGGAGTCTACTTCGCTATACTATCTCTCCTCGTACCAATAGTTTACATAGGGATAGTCACTGCCCAGCCTTTTTCTCTCTACTTGGGTGGTGAGGGTGGCTTAAGATTCAAGCAGTTATTCCTAGACTTCGCCAGAAGTCTGCCATCTGATGTCAGACTTGTTTTCCTCCAGTACTCCTACTATTACATCTCATTAGCGGCTGCAGTGATCGGATACTTAGTAGCTTACAAGATAGGCTTCTCTGAATTCGGCTTCATGTTAAGAGCTATAGGGCAAGACGAGGAACTAGCTGAGGGCACTGGGATAAACACTCTTAAAGTAAAGATAATCGGATACTTAATATCTAGCTCATACGTGAGCATTGCTGGAGCGCTCTACGCGTCTATGAGGCCCCCAGTAACAGTCGACCTCGTAGTGCCAGCCAACACACTAATACCTCCCCTCACTTCAGCCATAGTGGGTGGGCTGGGAACCGTGGTAGGTCCTACTATAGCTAATTACCTGCTTCTACTCACTTACGAGCTAATGTGGGGATTCATAGGTAGGTGGAGGGTGATAGTCTACATGCTCCTCCTCATAACCATAATAGTGATCAGGCCTCAAGGACTCATCTTCAAGATCTACCTAGACTTAAAGAAGCGTTTAAGAGGTGTTCTCCGTGAGTGAGATCCTCAAATGTGAGGAAATAACGAAGAAGTTCGGGGGGCTCACAGCACTCAATAAAGTTAGCTTCAACGTAGATAGGGGAGAAATATTCGGCATTATAGGACCGAACGGCTCAGGAAAGACCACCCTACTCAACGTCATCACAGGACTCCTAAAACCTGAGGAGGGGAGAATCTTACTAGACAGTAAGGACATAACTAATCTGAAGCCTCATGAGAGAGTAAAACTAGGTATTGCCAGGATGTTTCAAGGAATGAGGGTCTTCCCCTACCTCCCAGTATACCTTAACGTAGAGCTCGTAGCTAGAGCTGTTTACGGCGACGTTAGACTAGCTAGAGCAAAAACATCCTGGGCTCTCACGATGAGCGGACTACTGCCTGAGGCAGGAGAATTACCTACGAAGCTAACACCTTATAAGCTGAGAATGCTTGAGTTCGCCAGGATCTTAGTGTCTAACCCTAAAGTAGCTTTGCTTGACGAGCCGTTCGCGGGACTCACTTCCGGCGAAGCTGAGACAATGATAGACCTAGTGAAGAAATTCAACTCTCTAGGGATCACTTTCGTAGTAGTTGAACATAAACTGAGATACTTGATGAAGATAGCTAATAGGGTAATGGTGCTAAACCAAGGAGTAAAGATAGCTGAAGGGAAGCCAGAAGATGTGGTCAGAAACCCTCAAGTAATCGAGGTATACTTGGGGGTGAGCTGAAGAAATGAATGAAGTTCTTGAAGTCAGGAATCTTAGGTCAGGTTACGGGCAGGTCCTGATCCTGAATGACGTGAGTTTTCTCGTAAGAAACAACGAGGTTGTCGGAATCATAGGCCCTAACGGAGCGGGCAAAACAACGCTACTTAAGACTATTCTAGGATACTTAAAACCCTGGAGTGGTGAAATAGTCTACTTAAGTAAGAGAATAGACGGACTAAATACCGAAAAAATAGTTTCACTAGGCATAGGGTACGTGCCTGAGAGGGGCGGGATACTTAGAACACTCACGGTGAAAGAGAATATAGAGTTAGTCACCGGGATATTTAAGGAGAGTTCTGAGAAGCTGAGAGAACTCCGCAAGCTCTTCCCCATAATAACTGAGAGAGCTTCTCAAGTAGCTGGTACTCTTAGTGGTGGTGAGCAGAAGATCCTCTCTATAGTTCTAGGACTACTAACAGCTAAAAAACTCCTCATAATGGACGAGCCGTCTGCCGGATTAGCACCAGTAGTTAGGAAGAAGCTCTCAGACCTCCTCAAGACAGTTGCTACCGAGTTAGAACTCTCGCTACTCATAACAGAGCAAGACCCTAGCCTAGTAGCTGACCTAGCAGACACAGTGTATGTCATGGAGAGAGGACATATCGTGAGAAGCGGAAAACCAGAGGAACTAATAAGAGTAGAAGTCTTGAGAGAATACTATCTAGGATTCTAATATAGCACTACCTGTCACATCCGCACATACTCTCGGGTTAATTTACTGAAGACCCTAGTAGTGAGTCAAGCTCTTTTCAAGACAGTATTTTGAGGGTGAGCTCAGACACAAGCAGAAAAGTTAATGAATGTTGTTAGTATAATTCACCACAACTTGATTTACTCTGTTAACATTAACTTACTTTAAGTTTAGCGCAATTACTTTCTGGGTGATTTAATGAGGGAGAGACACGTCAAAATAGTTTCAACAGGTATTTATGTCCCACCAATAATAATGACTCCCGAGGAGTTTGAGAAGAAGACTGGTATCAAGGTAGACCCAGTATTTATGGAGAGGACCGGACTTAAAGTGAAGAGGGTTGCTCCTCCCGAGGAAACCCCTGCTACCATGGCTGCTAAAGCAGCTGAGATGGCATTAGAGAGAGCTAAAATGACTATAGAAGATATCGATTTAATAATTGTGGGTACTGACACTCCCGAAGCGATATCACCGCCCACCGCACCCAAGGTCCAAGCCCTCCTCAACGGTAGTAAAAGAGAAATACCTGCCTTCGATATCAACGCTTCTTGCGCGAACCCTGCTTACATGCTTGAATTAGGTACCTCCATGATTAAAGGCAATAAAAAGTACAGGAACGTTCTACTCATAGGGACATACGCGATGACGAGATTCTTGAGGTGGAAGTTTATGTGGGAGTGGATATTCTCTGACGGGGCTGGCGCAGTGATAATATCTGAGTCTGAAGAACCTGGTTACCTGGCAAGTAAGTTAAGAGCTGACGGAACCTTCTGGGACTACTGGGGCATCTTCATGGGTGCTTGGAAGCCTATATCTGAGCAAGTATCTGACGATACACTCCCGTACCTAGACTTAAGGAAAGCTTACCCCCCAGTCAACGACCAGTTCTGGCCCGTGTTAATTAAGGATGTCATGGAGCAAGCTAAGATATCCTTAGATGACATAACACAAATAATTTATACTCAGGTAAGACTCAAGACTATATTAGACGTCACTAAGTCTCTGGGTCTGCCAGAGAACCGAACACACTGGATAATGGATAAATACGGCTATACAGGCTCAGCATGCATATATATGGCGTTACATGACGCTCTAGAACAAGGCAAGGTAGAGAGGGGTAAGGTAGTCATTCTAGTTGCTTCAGGAGTTGGCTACCAGCAAGGTGCTATAGCTTTTAGATGGGTCTGAGTACTTCCAAGTTAACAATGTTAACTACTACCGTTATCTAGTTTCTAAACAACTTTTTTGAGGAGCGTGCATGGTATGCTGTTAAATGACCTCTTAAGCAACATTATTAAGAGTGGTAAGAAGCCTGCCCCCCTACTGATACCCAAGTCTTTCGGCCCCTTAAGCGGGGTGAGGATAATCTCGTCAGGAATTCTAATCGCGGAGCCTTTCGCGGCTTACCTAGCAGCTCTCTGGGGGGCTGAAGTAATACATGTTGAGAGACCTGGGGGAGACACCTACAGGCACTCACCACCCTTCATAGAACACGAAGGAAGAAAAGTCAATACTTGGTGGGCGCAAGAAAGACGTAACATGTTATCAATAGTCTTGAACTTAAAGTCAGAAAGAGGTAAGGAAGTGTTTCTTAAGTTGTTGAGGCAAGCTGACATATGGATGGAGAGTTCTATGCCAGGCACTTACGAGAAGTTAGGCATCACTGATGAGGTAGCGCATAAAATAAATCCGGAGTTAACTATAGTGCATGTCTCAGGGTTCGGTCATTGGGGTGACGAGAAATACTTGGGCCTCCCAGCATACGACGCTATAGCGGCTGCTTTCAGCGGCTGGATGAGCTTAAACGGCTTCCCAGAAACACCTCCGTATAAGCCATTCCCCTACACAGGAGATTACCTGACAGCGCTTCACGCGCTATCGGCTGCTCTAGCCGGGTACATACACGCTAAAAGAACTGGCAAAGGAGTCTCTATAGACGTAGCTCAGTTTGAAGCAATCGCAAACACTTTCGGTGGTCTCTGGATACAGACAATCGAGTTAGGTGATACGCCGACTAGAAGAGGAAACAAAGACATCTACTTCCAACCATACGACATATTCAAAACATCGAACGGCGAGTACGTCTTCATAGGCGCTCTAGGCTATGACGTCTTTAAGAGACTCTGCAACGCGCTCGGCGTAAACTTCGACGAGTGGAAAGACGTTCACTACGCGCCCGGAATGCATACGGAGAAGGGGAAAGCCTTCGACTCTATACTTAGAGAATGGGTATCGAGGAAAACTTCCGACGAAGTAATTGAGATTCTTAAGAGACACAACGTGCCCTGCTTTAAGGTCTACACACTCAAAGACGCCTTAAACGACCCACACTACAACTCCAGGAAGGACTTCATTGAGTGGTCTGATGAGAGCCTCAAAAAGAGTATTAGTGGATGGGGCGTAATACCCAAATTCAAGATGGAAGAAGAACCAAGAGTTTGGAGAGGCTCACCAAGGCTAGGTCAAGATGCTAGACTAATCCTGAGTAGGCTACTTGACTACACCGCAGATGAGGTAGAAGAACTGATTAAAAGTAATGACGTGTGTTGTGAGTGAAATGCCTTACGTGAGAGTTAATGATGTTGACATTTATTACGAGGATCACGGGTCTGGAGAGCCTGTCGTATTACTTAACGGTATATTCATGAATACTAAGAGCTGGTATCTGCAGTTAAAGCCTCTAGTGAGTAGAGGTTATAGAGTTATACTGCATGACATGAGAGGTCAGTGGAGTTCTGGAAAGCCTGACTGCGCTGACTGCTATAGCTTAGAGATTCACGCTGACGACCTTAAGCAACTCTTGGACAAACTCAACGTTAAGAAAGCACATATCATCGGGACCTCATACGGCGGTGAGGTCGGAATGTATTTCACGATTAAGTACCCAGACTACGTGAACGACTTAACACTAATAACCTCAGTTAGTGAAGTACATGAGGAACTAAGGACTACTGCCTTAAGGTGGTTAGAGGGAGCTCTAAGCAACGACCCTAAGAAGTTTGTTCTCTCCTGGATCAACGACGTCTACTCAGATTCTTTCATAGAGAAGTCAGGTCCTCAATTACTTGAGAGACTCGTAAGCCTATACTCGAGCGGTTTTGACTTCAGGAGCGCTACATACCTCCTCAAAGCATTTCTTAAACTAATTGAAGAGCCGCTGACCCCCAAACTAAGAAACATAAGTCAACCAACACTAGTTATAGCCGCTGAGAAAGACAGAGTCAAGCCTCCTAAATACTCAGAGATAATAGCTAAGAACATAACTAACTCAACCTACACTATAGTTAACGACGCCGGACACGCAGTAGTGATAGAGAAGCCCGCCATCATTAACTACCTACTGATTGGATTCTTATACAGCCACCCACTAAGCACTACGTAAAAGATATTAGTGAGAAGTTTTTGAAGGAGTGATTGTCCGCACCCACTAACTAGCTTTTCAGGCGTTTTGATTATCTTGAGTTTTCCTGGATGCTACTTATCCCACCTCGCCATTCCCTATCCTCGCCTACTTTTATGTATAAGGTCTAGTCTAGAAAGGCCATAAAACAGCATGAACGTCCACACTAAGTTTTGAGTCTTAAACAGAAATCATCAGCAACTTAAATCACGAAAAGAACTCGAACTAAATCACTAGTAAAGTAGCCCTTAAATCCTGAAAGTTAGAGTCTCCTGGAATACTCAGCTATTAACGGATCTGCTATTACGTAGTAGTCGTTTTTCTTCTCCACGATACTTAGCTCTACGAGAGTCTTAAGAAGTCTAGTGATTTGCGCGTTTTGCAAGGGTCTACCAAGCCATGCCTCAACAGCTCTTTTTATACCTGACCAAGTGCTTATGCCTAGAGATATTGCTTTCAATACATGCATGTAGTGTCTTGATCTCCTAAAAACCTCATCAACTTCTTTCTGAACAAGCTTTAAAGCTCTCTCAGTAACCTCATCAACTGCTTCTGTGATAGGCTTGTGTGACTCTATAATTAGGCACCCGAAGTAGGTGAGCCAGCCAACTATCCCGTCAACTCTCTCATATACTTTCTGAAGAACATCATCACTAACCAACATATTAGCTTCCTCAAATCCTCTCTTGAGAAACTCAAGAGATTTTTCCCTATTAAACCTCTCAAGTCTAACCACCCTGACATACCTGCCGTAGAGAGGGCTTGAAGGAACGTCTAACCTAAGCGTATTTAGCAAGAGACCTACTTCAGACCCAGTCAACACGAACCTCAAATTAGGTAGGTTATCGTACGCATATGCTAGAATGCTCTTAAAGTCTGCTTTACCCTTACCACCACTAATGTTTCTGAGGATCTGCGCCTCGTCGAAAGCTACTACGACAAATCCCTTCTCAGCTTCCCTCTCACCAAATTGATTAAGCTTGTTAAGTACCCTAGTAAGAGTTAAGGACTTCTCACGCCAATCAAATTCTACTTTAACTCCATAAACTCCAACACCCTTAATACTTCTCAGGTAATCAACTAGGTTACTCCATTTAGATACAGTGTTAGTTAGCGCTTCAGACAATAACCTGTAGAAAGCTACTCTACTGTAGCCTTCTTCTTCTAACATCCTCAGATCTAGGTAAACGTAAGGAGCATTAAGCTCATTTAGAGAGACCTTCAAAACAGAAGTCTTACCAACTCTCCTGATGCCCAAAAGAAGCGTTAAAGGCGTCTTAAGGACAGAGTTTTTAAGCTCGTTAATTTCTTCTTCTCTATCAAAGAGATCGCTTCTGCGACTCTTTGGCTTAGGGTCAAACAACATCAAGTAACACCCCTAATACTTAGTAACACCCCAGATACTTAAATATTTAACAACTTATTGAGTTCTCATAGCGTTGCGAGAATAATGTAAAGATTCTCAGCACTCGATCCTTACCCGCAGGTCTGTACTTGCTAGTGTAACCCACCTCTCCACGTCTAGGTACGTGTTAATAGCTTTAAACGTGACTCCCTTCTCAGACGCGTATCTCATGACGTGAATTATCTCAGGGTCTCCTTGACAGTAGGGTTTAAAACCTGTTACACTAGGTAGAGAAGCCATGAAAATAACGTATGGTTTAAAAATACTTGAGTAGTCTGCTAAAACCTTAAACTGTCTCTTCCCCCTAGTAGTCGGGCAGTCAGGATACGACGCGTAATTACCGTCCACTCTCAGCACAGCGCTCTTCAGCTCAGCAAGCCTTACACCATCAACGCACTCCAGAGCATAATCTATGACCTCCCCCACCAATCTAAAATTCCTTTTGCGTAAGACGCACCCAGTTAGCCAAGGTATGAGTCTACGCTCAAGCAAGTACTCAAATACTTTGCTTTGAGTGAGAGTATCTAGTATAGCGTAACCTTCAACGTCCTTAACCGCTACCAGCCTATACTTAAGTTTAGACCCTTCTATGACGCTACATAGTCCCTCCCTACCATAAACAATATACTCACTCAACCTCCCAGTATTAGTTAAGTGGGCTAAGCTAGCTTCCCCACCTACCACCACTCGAACTGTGAAGCGGTTTAGCCTCTCAATCAACTCACAATCAATCAAATTATTGAGTTTTAAAAGTCTCACGACTCATCACCTAATCAAAAGAACACAGCAAGAGAAATAATATAACAAAACTGTTTAACTAAAAACTAATGAGAAATTAAGTTTACTGACGTCTTAAGCGCGTTAAAGCCTCGATCAATAATATGATGAGATTGATGATCATTAATACTCCGATAAGAGAAGTTACTAAGCTCACGTCACTCGAGGTTTTTAGTTCTACTCTATTAATTCGGTCAAGTATGCTACTTTCTAGTCTTGCCATATTCTGGTCTATGTTTGAGGATATCTCGGACGGCATCATCTCTACCTTATACACCATCTGTCTAAAGTATGTGTCTAGGCTCTGAATCAAGCTACTCGTTAAGTTGGTTAAGAGATTTACACCTCTTTAAATAATTTACGGGGTATCAAATCTCCTTTATGGTCGTGGTGTTTGATTTAAGAAAACTATTCATGAATCTTTTAAGGATTCAGTTCTTGTGTTAGTTTCATTGCTTTATTTTTGTTTCCCTGCATCTCGCTCGGTTTTTATTGGGTTTGGGAGCATTCGGGGCATTCCTAAACCCTCACGTCTTGAGTAGCTTGGGGAGAGCCCGCTTCACGAGGCTCTCAAACCCTCATCAAACTACTCCCACACGTGAAGCACCAAAGACACTTACAAGCGTTCCTATCAGCATCAACCAACATGAACAGACACGAAACCCGAAACAGCTACATGGGGCATTAGAGTAAGACATTAATTTTAGTTTTAGTGTTTGGTTTTTGTATGGGGAGGTTAAATGAGGTGTGATTGTTTCTTTGAAACTGTGTTGAGTAGGTCTAGTGTGAGGTGGTTTAAGAGTGATTCGGTACCGGATGATGTCTTGCTTAAGATTCTTGAGGCCGGGATTAGAGCTCCTAACGCGGGTAATAGTGAGCAGTGGTTTTTCATAGTTGTTAGAGACCCTGAGGTCAGGAGTAGACTACATAGTCTGCTCTTAGAAGCTCACGAATTTTACGCTACACGAGCTCTCAAAACTCCATTACCTCCCGATAAAGTGAGTAAGTGGGTTCAGAGGATTCGTGATGGCATGTATTTAGCGCCTACGTATATAGCAGGCTACGTGGACTTAAGAAGAACCACACATGTTGAGGATTTGCTAGAGACGGAGAAAATATTCGCAATACAGTCTGTTGCTGCAGCTCTAGAGAATATGTTGTTAGTAGCTCACGCGCTCGGGTTAGGTGCTGTGTGGTTGGGTGTGCCCCTACTACTAAAGAATAGGTTTGATGAGCTACTTAAGCCACCAGAAGGTTGTGACTTGCAAGGGATTATAGCGCTAGGCTATCCTGCAGAGACTCCTAAAGCCAGACCTAGGAAGTCGTTGAATGAGGTAGTCCGATTTATTTGAGTATAGTTTTAATCTAGGGAATCTGGGAAGTAGTGCTTTCATATCTCTTCAGCTACTGGAAAGACGTGAAGAAGTCGTGTTGGGAGCAACTTGAATGCTTCTGCGTAGAGAGTTGAGGCTCTCTTACCATAAAATGCTGCGTTAAATAGTATCAGCGACTTATAATATTCCCAGTCATGCTCAAACTGCGTTTTATGTAGTCTTATAGCGTTGAGTTTAGCTTCTATGAAGCTAGTTATATTGTAGAAGGTGTTGGGCTTGGACGTGTTGTAGAGAGCTAAGTAATTAACTAGCCAAGGTTCTATGCCAGGAGCTTCAGAACAGCTGAAATGAGGTAGTGGCGAGAAAATAATTGCCTCAGCTATTAAGAGACCTACGTTCCTGTGGTCCGGGTGAGCCTCGTAAGGACACCAAGGGTCAGGCGCGAAAACTATGTTAGGCTTCAAAGACCTCAACAAACATACTAGCTTATTCCTTAATTCATCGTTGTACGGCACCCTACCATCACCATATCCGAGCCATAAGACTTCCTTAACACCCAAAACATCAGACGCTTTAATCTGCTCTTCATACCTAGTCTCAGATAATTTCTGGGGAGACAAGCTCGGGTCTAGTGTCCCGAGAGACCCGTCAGAGACTACAACTAACTTAACGTCTTTACCTTTACTAACTAGAGATGCTAGCGTTCCCCCCACACTCAACTCACAGTCGTCTGGATGGGGAGAAACACACAAGACGTGCTCAACGTTGTCGAGCGCCTTGTTAAAAGCTGGGTCAATTACTTTCCTGACTAGCTCTCTATAGGCTTCAGCTTCAGGCAATTCAATTATTTCTCTCAATACTTCGTACAAACTTAAGCACCTAAAATAAACATGAATTAATTGTAATAAGGTTGACTCAACTTACTCGGAGACGAGGACAGGTTATTACGCGGGACTCAACAGCGCGGAATTAATTTTTAAGGTATTATTTTACCGTCTATTCTCACTTCCCTCAAACCATGTTTCTTGAGTACCCTATTTGCTTCGATTATTAACGCATCAACTTTCTTCTTTAAGTCATCATAAGTTATCGATTCGCCGTAAATCCTAATCTTAGGTTCCGTCCCTGACTTTCTTACGAGCAACCACGACTTGTCCGCATAGTTGACTCTTAAGCCATCCACTGTCAGTATTTCAGAGTCGGGAGTTCGCCACTCTAGCAACTTAGTTTTCAGGTTCTCGTATACTTCTTCTTTTAGTTCCTTAGGCACTTCTATAGAGACTCTCGCTTGAGGATAATCTGGAATATCTTTCAGTAAGACATCTATGTTAGAACTTCTCTCAATCATTAGCTTGACTAAGAAAGCTGCCTGATAAACACCATCTACCCAAGGCCCCCACCCTGGATCTATGAACTTCCATGGCTCTGCCGTCATGACCGTGTCTGAGTATTCAAGTATGCCTGTGTGAGTTGCTCCCAACTTAGTTATGGCTAGCTTACCGCCAGCTGACTCAACAACGTCTCTTACGGCGTTGCCTACGTCAATAGATACTACTACAGTCCCCCTCTTCTCATTTAATATTTCTTTAGCCAGTAACGCGATTATCCTGTCCTGCTTTATGAAACCCTTAACAGGGCTTAAAACAGCTAGTCTGTCTCCGTCTCCGTCGTGAGCTAAGAACACATCAACTCCTAGTTCTCTAGCTATCGGGAGTAGAGGCTCTAGGATGTCTGGTCTTGGCTCAGGATGCCTTCCAGGGAATCTGCCGTCAACGTTAGAGTTGAGCGTGAATACGTGTGCGCCTAGCTCAGTAAGGATTCTAGGAGTTACTAGAGAAGCAGCACCATTAGCTGTATCTATGAGGACTCGAACTCTGCCCGCCTTGCTTCCAGCACCTAACCTACTCAGCAACGCCTCCACGTACTCCCCCACTACGTGTGTGGCGCTAGCATACACCCCAGTAGCGTTCCAGTCAACCAAAACCCACTTTTTACTAAGATATAATTCCTCAATCCTGAACTCATCTCCTTCTAGGATCTCCATCCCGGTACCGTAGAAAGCCTTGAGGCCGTTATCTTGAGGAGGGTTATGTGAGGCAGTTACGTAAATGCCTAGATCCCCCTTCAAGAACCTAGTACTCCAAGCTAAAACAGGTAGCGGGACTAAGCCTACATCAATGACGTCAGAACCTGAAGCTAGGAGTCCTGTTATTACAGAACTCTTTAAGACTGGCGTAGTTAAGCGTCCGTCACCCCCCACAACACTCTTACGTGTCTTAAAGTACGTTGCTATAGTTGCGCTGAGATATAGAAATATTTCAGGATTTACTTCTGTTAAGTACCTCCCTCTAACGCCAGCTGTCCCAAATAACTTCTTACTACTCACTAGTTTCCCCACCCAACTCCTCCGCTTGTGTGAAGTCTCTCAAATTAATTAGTTCGCGCGGCTTGAGTAAGGATACAGCAGCAACTCTCTTACCTCTTAAGACTTTAACAACTTTAATGAAAACTATCCAGTCAGGCTTTTCTAGGTTTACTGGTCTCTCAATATATTTAGCTATCTCTCTAATAGAATCTATAGAATGCATTATTACCTTCCTCCCCTCAGAGTCAATACTCATTAAGTGTCCTTGAAGAGTTATCCTAAAACTCTCGTTTTGAGGGATCTTAACGACCATATTCTTGATTACTTCGATAACCTCATCAAGATAGGGATTGACTACATAGTCTACAGGGATGACTCTAATTATTGGGGTTCCCCCACCCTTCAAGCTCTCTCTCAACTTATCAGCTACTTGATGAGGGTCTCCCTCAACAAAGTACAGCATTACTGACTGATAAGAAGTCAGGATTTTCCCCTCAATACCTAGTAATTGCCTTAACTGGTTTCTAGCCCACCTCCAGTTGTCAGGTCCTGGCTCATGAATAACTATTAAGTTAAACATCTAAACACCTCACTATCTCGTCCAACCTACTATGTAGCTCGAAATTAATAAGGAACTCAACTGTCTGTAAAGACACTTGTCTAAAAAGCATTTATTTAATCTGTTTATGTAAAGGTTATATATGTCGTAAACACTGTTTAAATGGGTTTAAATAGGATGTATGTAGCAGTATTTAATATAGTTCAGTATGATTGTCCAGTTGTGTGGTTAGTAGAGCACCTCAAAGACACTAAAATAATAGTTACTGGAGCGAACGTAGCTGAAATCTCTAGAGGTTATGAGAAGATATACGTGGTTTTACTAGGTGATAACGACTTAATCAATAAAGCTTTAGAAAAGATAGAGAGCTACAGACTCGTACGAAGCTATGAAGTAATACAGAAGAAGAGAGATTTTGTTAAGATACAGATGAACATAACAAAAACCAAGACTATGGAGACCAGCGTCTTCCTCGACGCAACGCCTCTAGCGCCTTGGATAGCTAAAGAAGGATATGAGAGATGGACTTTAGGATTCCACAGCAAGAAGTTACTTAACGAGTTCGTGAGCAGAGTAAACGAGTTCGATTATATAGAGAAGTCTAGAGTTGAGGAGATACCTGATGAGCTAGTTGCGGAATTTTCGATGAATTACCTGGCAGCACTAAGCTTGCTGACGATGGAGTTAAGCAAACTAACTAATAAGCAATTAAGTCTGTTGAGACTAGCGCTTGAGTCCGGGTATTATGAGTGGCCTAGAAAGACTAACATAGTCGAGCTTTCTGAAGAGTTAGGCATATCGCGAGCCGCAGTAACTAAGTTGTTGAGGCGTGCTGAAAAGAGAATAATATCTTCTACGCTGAAGTACTTAAGTAAGACAGCTGTTTAAGCGCAAATCGGTCTTAGCTCGCGTGCCGTGCCTTAAACATTTATAATCATTGTTTACCCGCGGTTAGATTACTCACGACAACATATTCTAGATGGGGTCTGAATTGGAAGTAGGTGTTGTAAGCGCTTATAGTCTGAAGTACGAGTTGAGGACATCTAAAGAAGTCTGGGACATGATTAAAGAAGTCACTGAAGGAGTATTAGGGAGAGTTGATAAAGGCATTAATAAAGAAGAGATAGACCTAGTTATAGTATCTAACTTCTCTGACAGGTTCGGCGGACTCTTACATACAGCACCCCTAGTTATCTCACACTTAGGTTTAAACAACACTAAAGGCTTTAGAGTAGAGAATGCTTGCGTGTCTGGGGGGACGGCCCTCTACCTAGCGTGGAACTTCCTCAGGAGCGGTTTAGCCAGGAACGCGTTGATAGTAGGTTTCGAGAAAATGAGTTACTTGCCATCAAGCACAGAGGTAAACGAGGTCTTGATGCTGGCGGGACACCCTGATGAGGTCTTAATAGGCTCGCCTTTCGTGTCTCTCTATGCTCTAATAGCTACTGCATACATGAATAAATACGGAGTTAAGGAGGAAGACCTAGCGCTAGTAGCTGTGAAAAACCATGAAAACGGTTTGAGAAACCCTCTTGCGGCTATGCAGAAGAAGATTAGTGTCGAAGACGTGATGAAGTCCCCCTATATTTCGTGGCCGTTAAAGCTTTACGACTCTTCACTAATAACTGACGGCGCTGCAGCCTTAATACTAAGTAGTGAGCCAAGAAAATACACTGACACGCCAGTAATGGTGAAATCAGTAGCTCTGCATCATGATCACCCAGGAGTCTTCCAGCGCGAAGACTTGACCGCTTTAAGAGCTGTCAAGAAAGCTGGTGAGGAAGCTTACAGGAGTGCTGACGTAACACTTAGAGACATAGACGTCATGGAGGTACATGACGCCTTCACCATAGCTGAAGTAATAGTCTACGAGATGCTCGGTCTTGCTGAGAGAGGTAAAGGTGCAGACCTCGTGAGAAACGGTGTTACGACATTCGACGGCGAGATACCAGTCAATCCTAGCGGGGGACTCAAGTCTAAAGGACACCCTATAGGAGCTACTGGCGTAGGCATGGTGGCCGAGATCTACTGGCAACTGAGAGGCGAGGCAGGACAGAGGCAGGTACCTGATGCCGAGATAGGTCTAGTAGAGAATCACGGGGGTACTGGAGCAACGTCTGTAGTAGCTATTTTCAGCAGGTGATTAAGATGGTCTGGAAGCTAATCACCTACACAGAACTGTATACTCCAGCACTACCCTATAAGTCTACCTACGCTATAGGCTTAGTAGAGAATGAGGAGGGAATCAGGAGAGTAGTCCGCATAGACAGGAAGTTCTTCGGGAAGCTCAAGATAGGCATGGTAGGGGAAGTCATCGAGTCTTGGAGTATCTTCGGCAACATACCTCTGTTCACTCCCTCAGGTATTGAGGTCAATGAAAAGAAAGTAGCTTTAGTCACTGGAGGTGCTAGAGGCATAGGAGCCGCCATATCGCTAGAACTCGCTAAATCAGGGTACCTGATAGCAGTAGCCGACATATCGCGCGACACTGAAGCAGAAAACACTATTAAGGCTATATCTGATGCCGGGTCTAAAGCACTGTTCGTTGAGATGGATGTTTCAAAGTATGAGTCGGTTGAAGAAGGGATCAAGAAGATAGTGAGTGAGTTCGGTAGAATTGACGTCTTAGTCAACAACGCTGGAATAACGAAAGACTCATACTTACAGAGAATAAGTCCTGAGATGTGGGACGCAGTAATAAAAGTGAACTTAACAGGCGCGTACAACTGCTCTAGAGCTGTCACGCCGTACATGATTAAGAGTGGTGGAGGCGTCATAATTAATGTCTCATCTATAGTAGGGTTAGTAGGTAATATAGGGCAAGCAAACTACGCAGCTTCTAAATCAGGTTTAATAGGACTTACCTACACTCTAGCTAAGGAGCTAGCTCCATACGGGATAAGAGTAGTCGCGATAGCTCCAGGATTTGTCAAAACGCGAATGGCTCTAGCAGTGCCTACTCCAATACTGAGAGATTATTTGAGGAGGATACCTATACCGAGACTCATAGAACCGGAAGAAGTCGCTAAGTTAGTGAGGCACATCGTAGAAAATGAAGCGCTAAACGGTATCGTAATACCGATAGATCTGGGTACTACTATCTCAAGTCCTAAAGCCTAGGCAATAATTAAGTTTCTATTGCTAAGTTAGGTTTTCAGAATCAACCAAAAGGTTTTTATTCTAAGTACTTAGTTTATTGATTGAGCGTGTCTATTGTGTCGTTCCTGAAAACTCATAAAATTAGGCTTAGCGAGGGTTTTGAAATCAACTTGAGGTACTTAAGCAGAGAGAGCAATAAAGCCGTAGTCTTAATCCACGGTAACCTCTCATCATCATTGATTTGGGAAGACATCATCCAGAAAATACCTGAAGACTTTGACGTAGTTGCTCCAGACCTGAGAGGTTTCGGAGATAGTGGGAGGAGACCCGTAGACGCTACTAGAGGTCTAAGAGACTTCTCAGACGACATACTAGAGTTGCTAGTGAGTCTCAAGTATGACTACTACGTGTTAGTAGGACACAGTATGGGGGGAGGTATCGCGTTACAAGCACTCATAGATTCTCGTAATAAAGTCAAGATAAAGAAAGTAGTACTAGTAGATCCTTTATCGCCGTACGGCTACGGCGGCACTAAAGACGCATACGGCACGCCATGCTACAGCGATTATTCAGGGTCTGGCGCAGGTCTCGTAGCTAAGTATAATCCAGAATTCGTTAGACTACTTAAAGCTAAATACACTGGAATTGACCACCCATCAGCACCAGCTAACGCCGTCAGAGCTTACTTTGCTGATGATTACGTGATTGGTGAGGCACTAATGAGTAAGCTCTTAGCAATGCTGTTCAGCACTGAAGTTAGTGAAGATAACTATCCTGGAGACTACGTAGAGAGTCCTAACTGGCCTTATATAGCGCCGGGGAGTAGGGGAGTACTCAACGCGATGAGTCCTAAATACCTTAATCTAAGAGAAGCACTAAACATTGCTGAGAAGCCGCCGATACTCTGGATTCACGGAAGCAAGGATATCATAATATCTGACATGTCTTTACTTGATGTAGCAGTACTGGGGCTCATGGGATACATACCAGGGTACCCAGGTCAAGAAAAGTTCCCACCGCAACCTATGGTAAGTCAGATAAGAAACTTCCTAGAAGAGTACGTTGTGAGAGGCGGGGCCTACGAGAAACTGATAATTGAGGGAGCTGGACACACGCCATTCATAGAAAGACCTGAAGAATTCACGAAAAAGCTCACTGATTTTCTCTATGAGTAACTCAAACACATAAAACCTGAAGATCCTTATTACTATAACTTAATCACTGATCGTACAATACCATGTACTTACTTACTTTACCTTTCTCCCTAATAGTATCGAGAGCTTCTGCAGCTAGCATGAATGCCTTCCTAGGTATTTTAGAAACTCCAACACCAACTTTGATAGAGTCAACACTACCCAGAACTTCTAATACCTCTTGCATGCTGTCTTCATCGCATATTGAGACTATGTTGTCGCCACCCAAATACTGCACTATAGCTATGTCTCTCAACTCTCTCACGTAGTGAGCTATAACGTTCAAGATTTCTGAGTATGTTCTGTAAATTCCTAAAGACCTGGTCCTCTTCGTGAAGTCATTAAGGTCTGCGTGCGCGACTACTAACGGTTCAGGCAAGCAACTCACGTCATCCCGGTAATTCTCGTTGTTTAGGTCCATTTTAAGAAGGTCTTTAATTCTTTTACAAGCAACTAAAGTGTTTATCGGTGTTGGAGAGTAGTTTAGTAGGGTCTTTTTTAAGTTCTCATTAAATTCTCTCACGCCGACGTCGTAAGGCAGTAGTATTATTTGGTAGTCATATCTTAGCGGGAGTGCTATGCCGCCGTAACTAGACACAAACGACTGAATGACTTGGTAAACCTTAGACTGAGTGAGTTGAATAAACCACTCTCTATCTTTACCTAAAGACTCAGTCCACTCTCTATACTTAACGAATTCCACGAAAACAGCTAAGACCATCGTATCACGCTATCAGCTACTCTATAAAGGATGTCGCGCCAGACGATTCACTCTCCCTTAATCTCTTCAGCCTCACACACATTTTGACAGCTGCTTCAACAGCTCTCCTAGCGTAATCCTCGACTCTCTCGAGAGCCTGCATTCTAGTAGCTCCAGGGCCTATTATGCCTAAAGTGACTGGCTTCCCGTACTCGATACTTAAATCAAGGATCTTCCTAGAAGACTGCTGAGCCACCACCTCATCATGTTTAGTTTCCCCCTGAATAATAGCACCTAAAGTGACTACCGCGTCTACTTCATTCTTCTTAAGCAACTCCTTCACCGCTAGCGGTATCTCGAAAGATCCGGGGACCTTAACTACGTAACCTACTTGAGCACCGAGAAACTCTGCATGCTCAAGAGCCTTCTGAAGCATCAAGTAAGTTACGTCATAATTAAACTCAGCTACAACTATAGCTAGCCTCACCACCCTCGACACACCCCCTAAACAAAACGTGAAGCGCCTTTATATTCTAATTAAGAAAGAACCTCAACTTAAACGCAAATAAACTCAATAACATAATATTAAGTAGGTGAGGATACTGACTCAACGCCTGATAACCTTAGCGCACGGTGCTGGAGCCGCAGAGACTTGGGGGCTTATTAAAGAGTTAATTGTTAATAAGGTACCTGAGAAATTAAAGAAAGCTGCAGGCGGTTACGGACTAGACGTTTTAGACGACTCAGCAACCCTTAGATTAAACGAGGATCTACACATAGTAATCACTACAGACTCTTACACGGTAAGCCCCTATAAGTTTCCCGGCGGCAATATAGGGTCTCTAGTAGTGCACGGGGTAATCAATGATTTAGTAGTTTCTGGGGCTAGACCAGTCGCTTTCATGGACACTATAGTCGTGGAGGAAGGTTTCCCCGAAACTGAGTTAAGTGATGTAATCAACTCTCTAATCTCGGCTCTTATTGAGAACGACGTGTCACTGATCGGCGGAGACTTTAAAGTCATGCCTAAAGGAACGCTAGATAAGATATTGATAACTGGAGTAGGCATTGGACTTAGTAAGAAGCCCATACCAGACAACGAATTACGTGCGGGTGACAAGATAATAGTCACTGGCTACGTAGCAGAGCACGGCGCAACCATACTAGCAGCTCAGCTAGGCTTACTAGACAAAGTTAAGAGGCTCAGAAGCGATACTAAGTCTCTAGCTAAGACAGTTCTTAAAGTTATAGAAGACTTCAGAGACTACATACACGCGGCAAGAGACCCGACGAGAGGAGGTCTAGCGTCTGTACTTAATGAGTGGGCACGCTCGAACAACCTAACGATAAGAATATATAAGGACAAGATACCTGTGAGAGACGAAGTAAGAGACTTTCTCGAGGCTATGGGCGTCGACTACCTTTCTATGGCTTCTGAAGGCATAGCACTCCTAGCAGTAGATAATAATAAAGCTTCTGAGATTCTTGAGAAGCTGAAGGAAGTAGGTGAGGAAAACTCCGAGATAATAGGTGAAGTCATAGAACCTACTAGCGACTTCCTCAGAGGCAGAGTCATCGGCGTGACAGAAGTTGGTGGTAAGGTATTAATAGAGCCTAAATCAATTAACTTACCGAGGATATGCTAAGGTGTCGCTAGATGTGCTTAGGAGTGCCTGCTAAAATTTTGAGGAAATGGGTTGAGGGAGCTATGACATACGCTGAGGTAGATTTAGGAGGTATTACTAAAGAAGTCATCATAGCTACTGATGAGGAGATAAGAGAGGGAGACTACGTTATAGTTCATGCAGGTATCGTGATCTCTAAAATAAGTGAGAATGAACTTGAAGAGACTCTCAGGCTCTACAGAGAGTTAAGTCTTGAAAGTGTTTAGCTAAGTCTGACTTCTACACGCGATTCTTAAAAGTGTGATCTGAGAAGACCTCCATCTATGGGTATTGAAGCCCCATGTATGTATGAGGCGTGCCTACTCGCTAGGAAAGCCACGAGCCACCCCACCTCTTCAGGCTTCCCAATCCTTCTAAGAGGTATTTGCTGAACGAATTCTCTATAAACGACCTCATATGATTTACCCTCTCTAGAGGCTCTAGTCTCTAATATATTCCTGACACGATCTGTTTCTATGTAGCCAGGCATTATCGCGTTAACTCTAATACCTTCAGGACCTAACTCTCTCACTAAAGTCTTCATCAACCCATGAATACCAACCCTCAAAACATTAGATAACGTGAGGTAAGGGTCAGGCTCTCTTACAGCAGTTCCGGTTAAAAAGATTATAGATGGATTAGCAGAGTTTCTCAAATACGTGAGTGCTTTACGGACTATCCACACAGCGTTGAGTACTAATAATCTTGTACCGACTTCCCAATCCTCATCCCTCAAGTCTCTAAACATTCCCGGCTTGGGAGGCCCAGTTATGTAGACCAGAGTGTCGATTCCGCCCATATAGCTAGCAGCTTCATCAACTAGCCTCTCCACGTCAGTCTTTAGAGTCAAGTCAGCTACAACCCCGTAAACTCTGTCTCCAAACCTCCCCCTTAACTCACCAACTACACTCTCGACTCTAGTCTTTTCCCTGCCATTAATCACTACCACAGCGCCGTTCTCTAATAGTACTTCAGCGACTCCCTTACCAATACCTTTCGTTGAGGCCGTCACGAGAACCTTAAGACCTTCGACTAATTTCCACAATTCTTACACCACCTCTTAATACATAGATCACGTTTTTATAATATAGTTCCTTAATTTAATTGAGGACTGAACCGGGGATGAAATGCTAGTGAAGTACAGTATGGGATTCCCTATAGGCGACACTCATTACAGGAGGAGACCTAAAGCCACCCTAGGTTTAATATTAGTTAATGTGTTAGTATACCTGCTCACATCATATGATAACTTCTTCATAAGCGTGAGTAACTACTGGGTTAGTAGTGGAGGCTTTGTTCCAGCGCTCTTTGAAGACCCTACACAAGTGTACAGAGTGCTGACTTCTATGTTTTTACATGGAGACATATTCCACATATTCTTTAACATGTATTTCCTGTATATATTTGGGAGAGCTGTTGAAGATGTTTTAGGGAGTTCTAGGTATTTAGTGCTGTACTTCATTTCAGGCGTCTCAGCAACACTATTTCACGTGACTTTCAGCTTCTTAGGAGGTCTTTCATCATATGCTATACCGGCTATAGGAGCTTCAGGAGCTATAAGCGGTGTCTTAGGAGCTTACCTAATCTTCTATCCAGGAACTTCACTAACTGCTTGCTGGATTTTCTTTGTGTTCCCGATGTGTTTCTCTTTGAAAGCCTCACTCTACCTCATTCTCTGGTTCGTCACTCAAGTTATTTACGGTTATGCTAAAATTGCTGGTAGTGTGGCAGTATTTGCTCATGCCGGAGGGTTTCTAGCAGGTATAGCTATCCTCCCAGTAATAGTAGATCGCTCAAGACTTAAAGAACTGAAGTTCATAGAGTACATAAGGTCACTACCTTACTTAATATTCACGTACCCTGAAAAACGAGGACTCAGCAAGACTTCTAAAACAGTCTTGTCGTTAGTTATTGCGTCAATAATTGTTGGGGGAGCTTTCATATTGAGTGCTCTCCCCGATATAGGTAGCGTGAAAGTCGTGAACATACAGTACACGTACGACGGAACCCCGTATCGTGATTATGTAATTGTTCAGCTACCTAACGTGCAGAACTATATAGCTGAGACTCCTCTAGACACCACCAGAATACTGCTCAGCAGGCTTAACGCAGTCAACCTAATATATAACAAGAACTCCCCAAACGAGGACGTGAAGCTAGAGAATCAGTCTTACGTGATTACCTTAAGGGTCGGAAACGTACGCCGTGAAGTCAACTTACTAATCAGGTACTTCAACGGCTACTATGATTCTGAAGGCTTCCTAGCTTACGGTGATGGCGAAATAGAAACGCAAATCCTAGTAGTTAGCGGTGCTCAAGTGTACGTAATAGACAACGTGATATATCAGTTTACGATAAACTCTAAGACAACGAACTTAAGTAGAGTAACTCAAAACGTAGGACTCTCGTCAATAATAATAGCTTCAGGAGCTCTCGTCGTAGTACTCGGTAAAGACAAAGAATTAGCTCTAGTAGGTGAGTAAGTTGACGAGAATCTTACTAATATCTGACATTCACGCAAATCACGACTCACTAAGGTCTATCCTAGAAAACGCTAGAGGTTACGATGAGGTAGTAGTGCTGGGCGACTTAGTTGATTACGGACCTGACCCAGACCTAGTATTAGATGAGGTTAGAACTACAGGTGCTAAAATAATAAAAGGAAATCACGATGAAGCCGTGGGCAAGAACATAGACTGTAGGTGCGGGCACGAACTTCACGATGCAAGCGAGTATACTAGAAACAATATATCCATGAGGAAGCTGACAGATAACGACAGGAAATTCTTAAGTGATTTGCCAGAAGTTCTCAGGATCGACGTACTCGGTCTCCCAATAATACTCGTGCACGGAACTCTGCAACAACCACTTTACGGATACTTACATCCGTGGCTAAGTAACGAGGAGATATGTTGGTCTCTCCAAGAAAGAAAGACCTACAGATTAAGCATGAGCGGGAGAGAGTGTGAGCTGACAGAATCAGTATTTGTTGTGGGACACACTCACCACCAATTCCTGCGGAGAGTTAAGAGAGCAACCGTGATCAACCCGGGGAGTGCCGGACAGCCTAGAGACGGGGATGCCAGAGCTTCTTACGCGATTTACGACACCACAAATAACAGCATAACATTCTATAGGGTCAAGTATGATGTCGAGAATGTCTTAAGAAAGCTTCGAGAGTTAATCAAAGATCAGAATATTTACGAGAAGTTAGCTAGTGTGTTGAGGAAGGCCTCATTATAAGCAAGTTAAGCAGTAGCTAATCATAAAGTACTCACAGTACCTAGTTTTCATGAATGCTCGTATGACGGGAAATAAACTGTCACTAACTCACAGTCATAGACTCCGCCTACTCTGAGCAAAGCTGATTCAGTTTTTTAAAGCTAGTTTTTAGTTGAAGGTAGGGAGGGTTTTGAGAAGCGCTAGAGAGCTACACCCTACTGACCTCGTTCTGATGATGATTGCGTGGGTAAGCATATCATCTGCTTCAGTTTTAGTTATTCTCTCAGGTACTACAGCTCTAGTTTGTGCTTTCTGGAGAGTCTTTATGAGTTCTATACTCATACTCTTTTATAAAGCTCTCGCAGAATCGATGAGACATCCTAGAGTGAACCCAGCCGACTTCTCAGTATATTTGAGGTCTGTTGTAGCGGGTGTTCTATTAGGGCTTCATTTCTTGACTTGGATGGAATCCCTTTTTCTAATACCTGTAGCGCTCTCTACGACTGTAGTCGTCACATACCCTTTAATAAACGCGTTCTTCGAGGGAATCGCTCACAAGACCTTGAGAAGAATAGAGATTTTAGGGCTTGCTCTGGCTTTCTCAGGAGTAGTTATGGCTACTAAACCTCAGCTGGGTAGTGAGGCTGGAGTATCAGGAGTTTCTCTGGCCTTCATAGGTTCATTGTGTGCGGCAGGTTACTTCTACTTAGGTAGGTCATCTAGGAAGGCTGGCATGTCTTTAACGAACTACACTATCGTCGCGTACACGTCAGCTTCATTAACTCTCCTCATTTACGCTCTAGTATCTAAGTCAACCCTGTTACCAGCGTCTACAACTTCATGGGCTTACGTGACCCTACTAGCTCTTATACCTATGCTGGGAGGACACACAGTCATCAACTACTTACTGAAAAGAATGAAGTCTTACGTAGTTACCTCAATAGCTTTAGGAGAGCCTCCAGGAGCTACGTTACTAGCAGCGCTTATATTAGGCCAGCAAATACAGGCAGAAACTATATTAGGTATGGCATTAGCTTTAGTAGGTATCTTAATAACTGTTTATGGGTCCTTAGAAAAACTCTAAGCGTAACACACATAAATACATTACCCAATTCTTATACATAGCGAAGCACGTAATAAGGTTAGCGAGGACAAAGATAGATGAGGAAGAGTTACGCGAAGATCTTGATGAGTTTAGAAGCATTTTTCGGAGGCTTCTACGTAGCCGTGACTAGAGGTCTTTTTGTACCAATGCTTACTTACTCAGGATACACCCTCAACATGATGTCTTACGTCACTTTCTTCGCCGCATTAATGAACGTTATTTTATCGTACTTGATTTACAATTACCCAGGTTTTCTAGCTAGGAACATAAAAATAAAGTTGTTGTTAGTTCACGGGCTTGAGAGGTTATTATTCGCTACGTTGCCCTTCCTTATAGGCACCCCAGACTTACTAATAGTAGTTTATGGGATAGCCCTGACCATAACTATACCTGTAGGTGTCCTACTCAACGTTGCATTACTTAACGTTTTTGTACAGGAAGAGTTCGTAGAAATAAATGTCTTAAGAGCTGCTTTAGGAGCTGCGTCCTCACTCCTAGGATCTATTTACTCAATATTCATGACAGCGCTCATAGAAGCGCCAACGTCATATTACGTGGCCTACACATCCTCCTCCGTAGTAGGTTTGCTCGCCACGGCCGTCCTAATCTATTATGACGTGCCTGAAGACTTCAGAACACTAAGAAAAATCGAGATGAGAGAAGAGGTTGAAGTGAAGAAAACAAATACTTTCTTGATGTTGATTTTGATGATGAGTGGGGGTAACTTAGTAGGTCTTGCGTGGCCTCAGCTCCTTAAGTCAATGAATTCACCGCTCTACATAGCTATAGCTCTCAACTTGGCAGGGAATCTTGGAGGTATAGTGGGTCCCTACTTATGGAAAGGTTATAGAGCTTATGTCTTAGCAATAGCTACGAACGTCGCTTTTACCTCAGCAATACCTTTTCTTAGTAACCCCTTAATTCACGTGTTAGTTTCTGCTGTTCTATCAGCGACCTTCATAGGAGCTAACTTGATAGCTTCTGCGATATATTCTAAATACGTTGAGTCATTAGGGATAATCAAAGCATCTACTTTCCTGACTTCGTCTAGTGCTGTCGGGTTGCTGATGGCGTCAGTTCTTGGCAGATACTTACCTGACGTGCCGATACTAGTGTTCAGCGTTGCTACACTCCTTAAACTCCTTGCGTTATTCGTGTGCGTGCTAGCAATCCCAGAAACAGCAATAGTGCCGCCGAGGACAGCATACGGCTACGGAAAACTTGTCTATTCTATAAGTATAATAGGCTACACCTTCACAGTAGAAACCTCTAAGAGGGTGTTTAGGCTCTTCATTCAGTTAGTAGCTTTAACACTACTCTTAACTTTAATATTGTTATTGTATGAATTAATCACGATACTCTCAACAGTGTAGGTGAGTTGCGGTGGAGATAACTGATATTCTATATGAGGTCTTGAGAAGTACCGTCAGGCTAATTCCTTATTTGGTGATAGCTGTAGGTATTGCGTTGCTTTCTATCCTCCTAGCTAAGCTAATAAATAAAGTGATTAGGTGGATCGTGAGGGTAGGCAATCTTGAGGATCTTGTTAAGGAAGTAATTCCAGGCGGCTTAAGATTTTCTGTAGCTACGATAACTATAATGATAGCTGATATGGGTATAGCTCTCCTAGCTATAACTATGATAATCAGAGTACTCGCTTTAGCAACTTCCGACACTTACGTGGAGCTAGTGACTTACGTCACTCGAGTAGTGAGTGTCGTGATAATGTTGCTAGTTCTGATGGTGGCTTTAGATATCCTTAGCAAGACTGTAGTCTTTGAGAAGAAGGTCGAGAGCCTCTTATTCATACTCTTGTTCTTCTTTGGTCTGTCAATGATAATAGACTTGACTGGTTTGAGTCCCGAGATGAAGTCTTCACTAGGTTGGGGTGTAGCTATAGGTGTAGGGCTGTCTCTAGGGATATTCACACTTTGGCTTCTTTTCAGCGACATGCTAGAAAAAAGATGTTCTCAAGCACGGTAATTAAGTAAGGACTATGCTTGGCTCTCTTAGTTGCCTAGGTTGTTTTAGACGCCTTAATACCTAGAGTCTGTGAGCTAATGAGTCGTGGGTAGGGTCGAGACTGATTGAAGAGTCCTTTTCCAGTAAGTAAGGACGACGCAAGTAGTGGGCGTAAGCAACTACTTAATCAAGTCTTCAGGAACTTAAGATAATTAATCCCCACTCCGCATTAGCTCGTTAAGCAATGACACTAAATTATCAGATTCTTTAAGTAGTCTCTGAGTAATTAATCCTTCCCTCAAAGCCAAGACTACAACACTTAATTTTAACACCTTCATGAATCTATAGTCTTCAAGTCTCACGATACCTAGTCTGTTCAGGAGGGAAGCTAAGGCTAGCGTGTGCTTACATATGACGTACCTACTCGATATAGGTAATGGCTTCATCTCACTAAAATTAGCTTCTAAAGCTCTAGCTATACTCACTAACGTGTTATCTGCCTTAGCTGAGGTCATTAAAGCGTCTTCACACGTGCACTTGATGCCGTAAGGTCCTACTTGAGTCACGTAGAAGTCTCTAGGGTATACTGGTATTCTGATTAAGCCTGTCTGAGTCTTCACAGACACGAATTTCTTAACGTCTTCCGTGCTAGTAGCTATGAAGGCTAGTGCGTGCTCGTTCTTGATTATCAAAGCTTTAAGTCTCTCAGTGCCTAGGAGTTCTGACGCGCTCTTAAGTCTCTTACTCAGAGAACTCGTTAATCCTTCTAAGCCTGCTTCTCTCGACATATTTATTAATACTTCCCCCAGTCTTTCTAGACTACTCCTCCATTCAGTAATTGAGACCTCGAGATTCTCACTCAATTAGTTACCCATAAAATATCTTTAAAGACACAATATTAACTTTGGTATTGAGAGATGAGTGGTGGAATACCTAGTAAGAGGAGGTCTCTAGGCAATACGGGCGAGACCATCTCGGCGATTGCTCTAGGAACTTGGGGTATAAGAAACGAGAATAACGCATTCACTACCCTAGTAAGAGGTGTTGAGTTAGGTCTAGACACTATAGACACTGCAGAAATGTATAACTCCGGCAAAGCCGAGGAGTTAGTAGGCAAGGTTGTTAAGCAGGTTGGTAGAGACTCTGTTTTCATAATAACTAAGATGCTGCCAGACAGGCTGAAGACTAGACACGACGTAATCAAGTACGGTAGAGCTGCACTGAGGAGACTAGCAGTCAATGAAGTCGACCTATACTTAATTCACTGGCCTAATCCAACATTAAGTATTCAGGAACAAGTCAAAAACTTTGAGTCGTTGATTGATGAAGGACTCACCAGATATATAGGAGTAAGCAACTTCAACGACGTAGAGCTAGTAGAAGCTATAAACTCAACTAAGAAGTCAGACATAGTACTCAACCAAGTACACTACAGTGTGTTGAGGAGAGAGATAGAAGAATCACTACTTCCTACAGCACTCAAATACCAGGTAACTATTCAAGCATATACACCCCTAGAGAGGGGTGAGGTCCTGAAACACTCCAAACTAGCCGAAATATCGTTAAAAATAAACAAGCCTGTAGTTCAGATAGCCTTGAATTACGTAATACGCGAACCCTACTTAGCCGCCGTCGTCAAAACAGAGAATACTAAACACCTCGAAGAAATAGCTCAAACACTAGAGTGGAACCTGACTCCAGAACTAATAGAGCTCCTCAAGAAATTATAGTTAAAGTCTCTCAAGCTTCAGAGACCTGCTCAGCTCTCGAGGAATAGAGGAAGCGACGAAGTACTTAGTGAGTTAGACTCGCCTCAAGTTTTAGCTTTAATATGTTATTATGGCATAGTTTGTTAATGGGTGACTAAGATGATAAAGCTAGTGATATTTGATGTGTGGGATACTCTACTGTCATTAGAGGGCATGCACGAGTTGCTCGCGTCTAAACTGTCAGAACACTTAGGTCTAGACTCACTTAAAGTTTTGAGTTTGTTGAAGAGTGTTCATTCTGAAGTCAAAAACTTAAGAATAAATAAGACTCCAGCTAATAAGGTCTTAGAAGAGTCTAGGAAGAGACTCTGCGAGAAACTAGGTTTAGGCGTAGACTATTTCATGATGATTCACGAGGAGTTAGGGAGAGATGCTAAGGAAGGCAAGCTCGGGTATCTGATCATCGATGGCGCTAGAGACGTCTTATCTTACGTCAAGAGTAAAAGACTTAAGACTGCAGTGTTAGGCAACGTACTCTTCTGGGACTCCTCAATAACTACGAGTATTTTAGAGACTTCAGGCATGAGTCAATTCATAGATAAACTCTTCTTCTCAGACACCTTAGGTCACCAGAAACCTGAATTTGAGGCTTTCATGACTGTACTAAAACACTTTAATTTAAAACCTGACGAGGCAATACACGTAGGTGATAATACCCGCGAAGATTTTGGCGGAGCTCTAGTAGCGGGTCTTAAGGCAGTGTTAATCAAGAACTTAAGAGAAGAAATAATTAAAACAGAAGAATTCGCCATCATACCTAACATAAGGTACTTAATACCCTTAATAGATGAGTGGAGTCCATCGCTATGACTCCAGCCCTTCAGATTCAACGCTCATCAAAACAGGTCTAACGAGCTTTACTCCCTTAAGTTTAATAATCCTTGTTAAAAGACTCTTTACACGTTCTGAACTACCTTTCAAAGCTAACACTAACATGCAGTTCTTGCGGTCTATGTGAATATGTAGTGCCGAGACTATTTCGTTTAAGTAGTCGTGTTGAATATCCGTAAGTTTCGAGTCTATCCCTCTTGCTTCATGGTCATAAACAACGCTAATCACCCCCAGTATGGAGCCTCCCGCACGCCACTTATGCTCACTTATGAAGAGGCGTAGAGCTTCTCTGAATATCAGAGACTTATTCTTTATTCCCAGAGACTTCATAAGGTCTTCCAACTCACGCATTAGTTCCTCTGGCACGTAAATACCGAACTTCCCGCACAAGGAATTCACCCTAGTTGTGAACGGGGTTTAAGCTGGCTTCACATAACCCCACTTATCTAGTGCTCTCTTGAGTTCCTTATGTGTCTCAGCATACACGTCGAGAGGCACTCCCTTCAAGAACGCCTCGACAGCCTGCCTCACAGCCATAGCACCCTCTCTGGGACCGCCGGGATGCCCAAGTACCCCGCCACCAACCTGAATCACTAAATCAATACCTAGATGTTTTATAACCTCAGGTATCGTGCCTGGGTGCAGACCGCCGGAAGACGTGGGGAGTACGGGCTTGATGTGATGCCAGTCTTGCCTCAGCCTCAGGTCATCCGCCTCAGGAACGTATACTAGCTCTCTTAACGCCCTACTTATGTTCACGACTTCTCTAGCTCTGGCTTCTAGCTTGCCTACTTCAGGCGTGCCTACATGAAGTTGGTCTACGCCGACAACTCGCAAGAGTTTAGCTAAGGCAAACATGGAGAGACCGTGTGTTGGGTTTCTAGTGAAGGCCGCGTGGAAAGCTCTGTGAGCGTGTATTGCCAACCCGTGTTCTTCGGCTAGGTCTCTAATGAAAGTTAGAGATGACCAGCCAGCAATTACTACGTCTACCATCACGAACGGGTTACCGTAATCAGCTACTAGCTTAAGCCTCTTCTCCATCTCCCGCACGTCAGCTGTTATGTTAGCTAACCAGGTCTTCCTCTCACCACTTTCTTTCTCTGCTCTGTCGATAGCTCTCATAACTGCTTTAGCCCTCTCACTAAATCTGCAGTAAGAAGGTGACGCGAGATTCTCGTCGTCTTTCACAAAATCCATACCTCCTGCCAAGATCTCATAAGCTACTGCTTCTAACTCCTCGGGCGAGAAACCTACTTTAGGTTTAGGAACGGTACCAAGTAGCGGCCTGTCATACACTCTGTATATGTCTCTAACACCTCTAAGACCTCTTACAGGTCCTTTAAAGTACTTTAAGAATTCTTTAGGCATTGTAACATCTTCGATCCTGAGACTCTTAACTCTCCTCATACCAAATATATTGCCAGCAACTGACGCGAGAAAAGCTGGCATATTACCCTCCTCAAACAAGTCTGTAGGGTATGCAACTCTAACGAGCCATGACCCATTACCAAGATTTCTTATCTCGTACGCTTTGCCCATTAATCTCCAAATCCTTTCAGGAAGTGATGATAGGGTAGTCCAAGTACCTACGCTACTTTCTGAAGCTATACTACCAGCAACATCTTCAATGCTGAAACCCTCACCAGGAATTACTCTGAAAGACACTATCACGTCCTTCTCAGGACTCGGAGAATAATCCTTCTTAACGAAGACATTATACCACTCAAACTCTTCAGGCATGTATAAAAGCACCTTCTATAATAGAAAGTGACATAAGAAACTAATAAATCTTGTCTCAAATCAAAAAACATCGCAATACTTAACGACAGCACCTGAGCGAATTCTAAGCCTAGTGCCCTCGTCTCGAGTTTTTATGAAAGTTTATAAGAGTTTGATACTAACTCACTTACTGCTAGAGATACTCTTCAGGATGCAAGTATATAGTGGAAGACTCGAGTGAGTAGGATATTCAAGTACTCCAGGATGTGGAGTTTTTCCCACAGTCGTGAAACCGGTGGGGGTTACGGGTTTGGGTTATCCTGAATGAGTGAAGATCGATGATAAGGCCTCCGATGAAAGGTACCTCAAGGTCTGTGAAGCCAAGGATTAATAACAAACCACCAATATGAAACCCGAACCCCTAATCACACTACCCTAAGGTTTTGAAATTCGTGAGTTACACATTCAAAAGCTCGCTTCTTTAGTGTGGGGATTATGTGATAAGGTTTGTAAGCTCTATATTTTTCCGGTTTAATGGATAGCATATTCCCGAGCCTCCTGCACCGTGTAGGGGTAGGGGGTGAAGCGCCGAGACCGAGCGCAGGACTAAATCCAGCTCCTACCGGGAACGTAGCTCTAAACCTCCCCGAAACCCTCGCACTTCAGGGCGAGGAGGAGGTCAGAAATTAGAGAGGAACATATTTATCACTAAATCAAGACCTTAAGAAATACAAGAGGGAAAACTAATATATTTTAAGAAGTAATGAAGAAAGGGCTCACGAGCTAGGGCGTGTATGTGAGGACCCTCATACGAAGGAGCAAGCCT
>Ga0209080_1000347_pt1 | contig 32273 bp, 25 predicted proteins | sample JNZ110809AmetaG_FD_184123 | JGI IMG/M metagenome (GOLD analysis project Ga0209080, IMG submission 184123) | Hot spring microbial communities from Jinze hot spring, China to study Microbial Dark Matter (Phase II) - JNZ 110809A (SPAdes) (version 3) ...
TATCCCCTATAGTGATCACTACATGTAATATGGCAGGCATAAACCCCGTCTCAGTAGTAGTAATGATGGCTCTTTCAATAAATATAGCTGGCTCAGCTCTACTTGTAGGAGATCCTCAAGCAGCTATAGTTGCCTCAAGGTACAACTTAGGATTCTTCGATTTCATATACTACTTAGGTAGGCCATCGATGTTCATAATAGTGTTAGTAGGTATGCTTACTGCAACACTTCTTTCACCAGTATACGCTAAGCCCAGTAGAAGTTCATTTAGCCACAATTTTACTGAGATTAACTCAGCTGAAGTTGATAGGAAATATGCTGCAGCCGTAACATTAGCTCTCATAGCTAAGATAGCTTTACTCAGCTTAAGGAAGGAGTTAGGTCTCAGTTTAACAGCATCAGCCGCTGCCCCGACTTTAGTTCTAATAACTCTCTATGGCTTAAGGAAGAGGAGAGAATTGCTTAAAGCTGCCCTCGACTACAGACTACTGATCTTCATAGCTTTAATGTTTTACTTAGTTGGATTCATGGATAAGAGTGGTTTAACTACAGATATTGCTAACATGATCTTATTGTATGGCGGCAGTATTATTGAGACGTCAGCTCTACTAATACTGCTTTCAGCTTTAGCTTCATCAGTTATCGATAACATACCCATTATAACTGCAATGATCCCTGTAGTAAACGCTATTGCTGCTAACTATAAGAATGTAGAACCAGTTGTACTTGCCTGGGGTCTTTTAATTGGTGCAACCATAGGCGGCAATGCTACATACATAGGTGCTTCATCAAACTACACCGCTGTACGAATACTTGAAAAGCATGGAGAGAAGGTGAGCTTCATGGACTTCCTTAAAATAGGGGGCATATATACTTTAGTCTCACTCATTGCTTCAACTACACTATATTACTCACTTTACTATGAATTTATGAACCCATAGCCTTAATCAAGATCTGGAATTATTGGAGGCTTCATACGTAATTCAACTAGTGGAATGGATACTCCAGGTTTAGCTACCTTACTGAATTCCAGCCTTTCATCATTGCTTGATATAACTATGTAGTTTGCTTGAACGATCTTTTCCTCTTCCACGCTATCGCATACATGGTAGTACAGCACTGGTAGACCATACAACTTATAGTAGTCTCTAAATAAGCCAAGCATTCCTACAATTAATCTCTCTTTATCTTTAAACTTAAGTAAGAAGACTGACTGCGCTACTGGAGTCATGTATGTAACAGCTATTCTAACTAAGTCATTAAGTGAGGAAACTCTTATTGGAAGCACCTTCTTAAGCTCGCTTTCTTCATCCACTTATATCACCACTAAACATCTCTATTTTCAGTTGCAAACGTTATTTTCTCTAGGTCCTTTAGAGCTTTAAAGTATATTCTACCTACATGAGTTAAACTTTCAAAATCATTATTGCTTTTTACACCACTAATAAGAGTTTCTAAAGGCACTAATATCAGCCTCTGTTCCAAGCCCCCATATTCATAGATCTTTGATCCATCGTAGCGGTAGACCATTGATGGAACAAGGCCCTTAAGTGAGTTACTGACATAGAGAACGCTGCCTGGCACCATTAGGGGCAAGGAGTTCTCCTCCACTCTAGTCTTAAGTATATGGCTTAGCGTTAAGTAATTTACATACAGCGGGTTTATTGAAGCAATCATAGCGCTCGCTCCAAGAACTCTATAGACTCTGGCGATCTCTGGATAGTACACTTCATCATCTATCACTATTCCTATGGTTAGACCCTTAGTTCTAAATAATTCTATGCTTTTACCAGCCTTGATTCCACTAGCAACCTCCTTACTTGACACAACTAATTTCCTTCTCTTAGCTAAGAGCTTCCCTTCATAGTTTATGAACAGACTTGATACATAGTGATATGCACCGGCTTTCTCTAAGAACCCAGAGACTATTATGTTAACCCTCTCAAGCCTCGCAAGTGCAGCTATTATTTTAGCAGTCTTATCGGACGTTAATTCAAAGAACTTCTTACGTGCTTCTTCAGAAACTCCATCAATACCCACTACTGGACCAGTGTTAAAGAATGGGGGGAGTATTATGTATCTTGCTCCCAGTTTTTTAGCTAACCTAATGTTCTTAATTACGTTTTGTATATTTCTCTTTCTTGCAAAGGCTATTACTTTACAGTGAATTATGGCTATGTATCTCCCGGCATCACTTTTCCCTAAATAATCTACATCTACTTGTCCTCTTCCCTGCAGGCTCTCTTCCGCCATTTGCTCGAATCAACCCCTAGAACACTTACTTCAAGTTCTTTATAAATGTTCTCTAGAACATCCTGATAATGCTTACGGCCTTCCTCAATCATTGTCATCAATTCCTCAAGTTTCCTAGTAGTTTCAACGCTGACTATTTCTCTAAAGAACTCATTAAAGAACTCTGCGACACTGAATGCCCTTTGAGTAGGGTAAAGAGCCTTTACCTTAGGAGACACTTTTATGTACCTCCTATCAATGAGTGTTTGAATAATTTTAGCATAAGTACTTGGCCTTCCAACACCATTCTCCTTCATCCACTTAACTACATCATGGAATTTCGGGAGGGGGGGAAGGACTTTCTTAACTTTAGTTATGTAATACTCGCCCTGCTCCACAGGCTTTCTCAAGGCTATAACACTGTATACTTCAAGAAAGCCTGACTTAACTGGAGGCTCTACGTGAACCTCTACTGATTTTACTAAGGACTCATTAAATTTAACCTTCAACAGCTGTTTTCTAACAATAGCTGAAGTCATTTGGCTTGAAATAAATCTTCTAAATATTAAATCGTATACTTGTAAGTGATGCCTAGTCAGAGGCTTTGGTAAAACTAAGATGTTTTCTCGAACTAAGTGCAATAACCGTTCAGCATCTATAGGCCTGGTAGGCCTTATAGCCTCATGAGCTCCTCCAACACCCCACGTCCTCGGCTTAAATAATTCCTTAAACATGTCTCCATATCTTTCACTAATGTAGTCTGCCGCTACTCTTATCCCTACATCGCTTACGCGAATGCTATCGGTTCTATGGTAAGTTATAAGGCCCATTTCAAAGAGGTCCTGAGCTACTTCCATGATTTTAGTTGATGAAAGCCCGTATTTAAGTGAAGCATCTGCTAAGAGAGTATCTGTAGTGTAAGGAGGAGGTGGATTAATTTCCTCCTCAACGACTCCAATTAGTTCCACGATTGCCTTACTCCTCTCTAACTCAGCTTCAGATAAGCCCGCTCTCTCAAGGTCTCCATAATCTAGCTCTAGTTTAATAATGTCACCTATTGTTACCACGTACTTTATAGCTCCACAGCTCTCTGCTTGCTTACGCTCATAGAATCTTTCAATAACGTAATTGAGTACAGGGGTCTGTACTCGTCCAGCGCTCCAATTCTTGTTGATCGAGCTACAGCATTCAACTACGCTTCTCTTAAGAATGTTTACACAATACCATGGCCATAGGTCATACCAAAGCTTTTGAGACAAAGCAAAGCCCAGCCACCTATCCTCAATCCTCCTAACTATCTGGGATTCTACAAGGGCTGTATTGAGATCCCTGCAGTTTCTAATAGCATTAATGACAGCTTTCCTCGTAACTTCATGGAATTCCACCCTCATTACACTCCTTGAGAAAGGCCTTAGTAAAACAGCTAGATCCCAAGCTATTTTCTCACCTTCAGTATCTGGATCAGTGCCTATAAAGACTACGTCTACTTCGCTTGCAAGCTCCCTTAGTGCTTTAATTACATCAAGCTTCCTATGAATGTTCTGCGACCTGCACTTAGGGCATATTAAGTCCTCGTTAGTGAATTGATATCCACAGTCTAAGCACTTCTTTATATCAGTGTACTCAGGTATGAAGAGTCCATTAACTCTATGGACTCCATAGCCGTGGACTCCAGCATCTACAGCTAAGTCATAGACGTGGCCTCCGCTTGCAACTATAGTAAGAATGTAGTCCTCTGTAACGACCTCATAGGCCTTTAATCCACTTAATAGAGCTCTTATACTTGGCCTTCCGAAGAATGATGCAATGGTCTTAGCTTTATTAGGTGATTCAACCACTAAGAGAGCGGGTTGTGGAAGTTTAATGTTTAATTTATAGATCGCCTCGCCCTCCAAGATCTTTTTAACAATGTCCCTATCCTTATCTATATCCACAATCACTTTTTCTAAATCTATTGTTGAAAGATCCTTTAATGAAAATTCCTCAAAGATATACTTTAGCCTTCTCTCAATGCCATGAAGTAGGCTCAGGTCATCAACTATTATTATTGAAAGACCCTTCGTTAGTCCACCTGGATACATTCTTGAAGCTCTTCCACTAGCTTGAATGTATGTGGCTGCATCTGGCAACATTATATAGATCTTTCCCTCTTCCTCAACAACGCTTACCTCCCCAGAGTTCCTCAGCTTCTCTAAGACATCTGTTCTTGCAAGAAGTCTTCTAACTACTTCAACTGCTTCTAGAAGGATCTTGGTGAAGCCCTTCTCAAAGACTCCTCCTTTAATAGCTTTCTCTAATTCCTCATTTAATTTAGCTAAAGATCCTGCTGTCATTCTTCTCGTTTTAGACGTTATTCTTGTATATAAGTTATCAATAGTCCTTCTTTCATCTCCCCCTATTACTCCTTTAAGAATTGAAAGTATTTTTATAAGTTCCTGCACTCTGATGGACTCTATGTTAATGCTAAGCTTATGGCGTGGAACGCCTACGAAAATCGTGTAACGCACTCTCTCAGGGAGATCAAGTCCTCTAACCATTACTCCATAGTATGTTGCAACTCCAACGAGGACATCTACTTCACGGCTTAAGAACTTCTTAAGAATTCCTAAATCCTTTCTTGCATGGAGAGTTTCAGCTCTCACCCCGTGCTGCTTCAAGTATTTAGCTAGGAACTCAGAGTACTCAATGCCTTTATCTACAGTAACGTATATTAATCCCCCATCTCCAAGCCTCTTTACAAGCTTTAAGACCTCTTCTTCAGGAAGTCCTCTTGGCATTAAGTATGCATCAACAATATTCCTGAGCATTTCTCCACGAGAACCAGCTTCAAACCCTAACAAAAGCCTAAACAGCTTTGGATGGAGACCTCTCGGCCTTCCCGTAGCACTTGATACTACGAGTACTGTATCTATTCCTTTGGTAGCGCTTGCCAAGACCTCCTTGAGCTTCATTAATCTCTCCTTAACTCCTTGCCTCTCTACACCGCTAAGCCTCTTAACATTTGTCATCAGTTTTAGAGCTTCAATAGCAGCATCGATCTCTTTTCTAAACCCCATTACTTCAAGTAAAGCTCTTACACTTCTTCCACTTCTTAATACTGCATCTACATCATCTATAAAGATTAGCTTGTACTTATGCTTACTTAGCTCATCCTTGTGTAAAAGCATGAACTTCGACGTAGTCATTAATACATTGAACTCTCCACTACGCATTACTTTCAGCGCTTCTTCCCTATAGAGCTTAGGCATGTTTGCATGCAAAGCTAATACTTTGACTTTATCCCCTAACTTAGCGTTTTCAATTAATGAAAGCATCTTTAAATAAGCTTGGTTCAAGAGGGTTCTAGTAGGAAACACTAAGTAAACCTTTCCTAAACTTCCTTTAACTAAGTAAAGCGATATTAGTAGACCGAATAGAGTTTTTCCAACGCCTGTTGGAGCTACTATTGAAAAACTCTTTCCACTGAATATCCTCTTAGCCCACATTCTTTGAGCGCTCCAAAGCTTAAACCCCTGAGTTGCTTTAAAGAAGAATTCCTCAAAGTCCTCAAGTAATTCCTCCACCTTCATTAATTTCTCAAGATCTGAATTAGAACTCTTTACTGAGTGGAAATAGTACTCTTTCATTAACTTAGCGTAATCACTTAAGTCAGTTCTACTCACAATGTTCTTAAAGTCATCTTCCTTTAAGCACTTTGGACACGGCGCTCCATAAATTAATCTTTCATCAGTGTTTACTCCTCCGCACACTACACAGGAATGTCTATAGTACCCTCTTACTTTTACGCCTCCATGGGGCTTCATGTCGCTTTAGCACTCCTTCAATAGATTGTTCTTTATTCATAGCATAACTGCTATTACAGTTATATATGCATAGCGTTGTAACATGCATAGTCATGGGTAGCTATGAGAGATCTTAACGCGCTCATTTAATAACTCTATCTCTTAAGATTACTAAGAATGAAAAATGGTTCCAACACTCTATGTCTTTAATTTAACTACTTTATCTGGGTAAACTACTATGCCTTTATCGGATATCTCAAATAAGTGCCTTTTCATGCTATGGGATGTCCCCCTCATCTTCCAAATTATTAAGCTTCTCACGAGTTCTCCATCAACTTCATCCATGTCGAGTCTGACTATGCCGTCTGCAGCGTGTTCTACTCCAGGGCCTCCAAAACCTCTTTCAGTTACAGAGACTTGAGATATGAGCATTGAAGTAGTGCCCATTCCGCTTAACAACTTCTTTAATTGAAGGACAACAGATCTTGCTATAGAGGGCTTAGTTAAGTAAAGAGTCGAGACTGAATCTACGACAACTCTTTGAGCTCCAGTATCGCTTATTGCTTGCTTCACTACGTCAACTATTATTCCTACATCAGTTGGATCCTTGACTACATACTTCTCTCTCTTAGCTGCTTCACCTACTCCAGCGGTGAATGCATCAACTATAGCAAAGGCTCCCTTAGCTTCATAGTTCTTTACATCCCAGTTAAATTGCCTCATGTTTATTCTTACTTGAACTGGGTGCTCCTCTAGTGCAACATAAATACCTGGTTCACCTATCTGCAGCCCATTCCATAGGTATTGCATGCCCATAATACTCTTTCCTGTGCCTGGGCCACCCGCTATTAAGACAACGTTTCTCTTTGGAATACCTCCATTGAGTATTTCATCTAAGCCTGGAATACCTGTTTTAACTCTCTCAACCAACTCACTTCACCTAAAGTTATTTATATAATGCTATTTAAGTAGATAAAGTTATTTTTCTACTTCTGAATACTCTAAGTGGATTAGGTGGACTCGTTGAGTGATAAGAGTAAAGAAGTAAAGCTAACTGTTGAACAAGCTTACCCAGGTGATGCTGGCAGGAAGATTGCTAGAGTTGGCCGTAGCTTAATGAATAAACTTGGGCTATCCACAGGGGACTTCATTGAAGTAGAGGGGCCTAAGGGAAAGATCCTTGCACAAGTGTGGCCTTTAAGACCAGACGATGAGCCTAGGGAAATAGTTAGGTTAGACAGCAACTTGAGGAGAGCAATAGGCTCTGGAATAGGTGAAGCAGTTATAGTAAGACCTGTTAAAGTCGAACCAGCTACTAAAGTAGTGCTTGCTCCAATTGAAGCTAGACTTGTTGGAACTGACTTAAGGGATCTAGAGGAATACGTGAAGCAGACACTTATGAGAAAGCCTATATCTAAAGGGGAAGTAGTATCAGTTGAAATATATAATTGGAGAATACAATTTCTAGTTACTTCCACTCAACCTACAAGTAACGTCTACGTAACTGAGTCAACAGAGCTAGTGATTAGGGGAGAGCCAGTTAGCATGGAGGCTGTTGAAAGGCAGAAGGGCATTCCAAAAGTGACGTGGGAGGACATAGGGGATCTTGAGGAGGCAAAGCAGAAGATAAGAGAGATGGTTGAATGGCCTCTAAAGCGCCCTGAGCTATTTGAGCGCCTAGGCATTGAGCCTCCTAAGGGTATTCTACTTTATGGTCCACCTGGAACAGGTAAGACTCTTCTAGCTAAAGCATTGGCAAACGAAATAGGGGCATACTTCATAGCTATAAATGGACCAGAGATCATGAGTAAATACTATGGAGAAAGTGAAGCAAGGCTTAGAGAGATATTTGATGAAGCTGAAAAGAATGCTCCAGCAATAGTCTTCATAGATGAAATAGACAGCATAGCTCCAAAGAGGGAGGAAGTTGTTGGAGAAGTTGAAAAGAGAGTAGTATCTCAATTACTCACTCTAATGGATGGATTAAAGGGAAGAGGAAAAATAATAGTTATTGGAGCAACTAATAGGCCTGATGCCCTCGATCCAGCTCTTAGGAGGCCTGGTAGATTTGATAGGGAAATAGAGATCAGGCCTCCAGATAAGAATGCTAGACGGGAAATACTATTGGTTCATACAAGAAATGTGCCTTTAGCTGACGACGTAGCCATAGATAAATTAGCTGACGTAACTCATGGATATACTGGAGCAGACTTAGCTGCTTTAGTCAGAGAAGCAGCAATGATAGCCCTCAGGAAATTTATATCTGAAGAGAAGGTAGATCTGTCAAAACCTATACCGCCAAGCATTTTACAGAAGCTAAAGGTGACTATGAAGGACTTCGTTGAAGCTATGAAGGGCGTTGGGCCTTCATTAATTAGAGAAGTATTTGTAGAAGTACCTGAAGTGCATTGGGACGATATAGGTGGTCTAAATGATGTAAAGCAACAGCTTAGAGAAGCAGTCGAATGGCCTTTAAAGTATCCGCGAGTATTTGAAGAAATGGGCATTGAGCCTCCTAAGGGTATTCTACTTTATGGTCCACCTGGAACAGGTAAGACTCTTCTAGCTAAAGCAGTTGCTACTGAGAGTGGAGCTAACTTCATAGCAGTTAGAGGACCAGAAGTATTGAGCAAGTGGGTTGGAGAAAGCGAAAAAGCAATAAGAGAAATATTTAGACGCGCAAGACAAGTTGCTCCAGCAGTAATATTCTTCGATGAAATAGACAGCATTGTCCCAGTAAGAGGAGGGAGATTCGATAGTGGTGTAACTGATAGAATAGTGAATCAACTTCTCACAGAAATGGATGGAATAGGTAGGTTAAAGAATGTTGTAGTAATAGCTGCAACTAATAGGCCGGATATACTTGATCCAGCTCTTTTAAGGCCTGGCAGATTTGATAGACTTATTTACGTTCCTCCACCAGACTTTGCTGCAAGAGTAGAAATATTTAAAATACATACAAGGAACATGCCTCTATCAAAGGATGTAGACTTAAATGAATTAGCTAAGAAGACTGATGGATATACAGGAGCCGATATAGCTGCAGTATGTAGGGAAGCAGCTATGATCGCTTTAAGAGAGGAGTTTATAAATAGAGGTCATTTAGACATGAAGATCGTTGAGATGAGGCACTTCATAAAAGCAATAGACGTCGTGCCTCCAAGCCTTAGCAAGGATCTCGTGGAAATGTATGAAGCCCTCTCTAAATACTTAAAGACAGGGATCCTGAAGGAAAAGCGTTTACCTGGAACTACATATATAGGGTAAAAATAAGCCCTCGTCTTAAGCATCTCAGGAAAACACCTTTGTCACAACATCCCTTAACAATTCTACAAACAGTATTTATTTTATATACTACAATTATTCAAGCCGGGTACTTTTGTTTCTCACTGCTATTTAGTATTATTGACGTAAGCTTCTTCCAATAATCCTATGACGATAGACGTGGACTATCATGATTAAACGACTATTTCTCACTGAGGAGCCTTAAGGACTCTTCATGAAATACTACAGTAGCAAGCTTAGTACTCTATCGCGGAGTATGGAGAAAGCTTTAGTAAACAACGGTATAGCCCATAGTACTTAGAGAACATCGCTTAATTAAGGAGACTGCTTAAGTAAAGTACTGAGTGATGATAGGGGACCTCTAGAAGAGATCTACTGAAAGATGATGTTGGGCCAAAGCGCTGACATGTGTTTAGGTAGCGAATTTTTCAGAGCTCTTTAAAAAGCCTCCTCATATTTTTAGATACTAGAAGCCAGCGGGTTAGCATAGTGAGTACAATAGCTTTCATAGATTCATCAAGGTACCCATTCTTGGTTGACATAGATGAATTTATTGAGAAAAAGTGGCCTGGATTAAGCTTAGTAGAACTACTGTTGCATAATGCGGCAGGCATCTTAGATAAAGCCATAGATAATGTAAAAGCCATAGCGCTTGGGAAGGCATCTCTAGAACGCAGTGAAGGCATGGAAAGTGAAGTAATACTATTTTATGCAACCATGCTTCTCACAGCTTTAACTGGAAACAAGTGGCTACTGGACAGAGCATGCCTTCATTATGCAAAAAGATCTTCTGGAAGCTTAATTAAAGAACCTCCAGAGAACATAATTTCAATAGCTTTAGCACTTGGAGTAAACATAAGTTACTCACCGAATGCTTCACCAAGAATACCTGTTAGTGCAAGAAAAGGATCAGTTATATACAAAGAGCTTCCATACAGTCTTCCAGTAGAGCAATACTTGAAATATGTAAGGAGAATAGCAAGCGATCCAAAGTATTCCCTCGCGAATCAAATTGTTAATGGTGGTAAAGCATACATAGATAAGGAGACTTTAGTGAGAATTCTTGAAGAAAGAATGTTTGGGTATTTAAAGGAGAAATTTAAGCCCATTGAAGAATGCCCAATTCAATTAAAAGATGTGCTGGAGAAAATTAATGAGGCTCTAAGCAGTGTTGGAATAGCGAACGTAGGATATCCGCTAGAGAGCAAAGGAGTACGCTACGTCGATGAGTCATACTTAGGGAGAATCAGTGGAAAGCTTATAGAAACAGCGTTTCCACCATGCATAATGAGAATACTTGAGTCATTAAAGAAGGGTGAAAACCTAAGCCATGGCGCCCGCTTCACATTTGCAGCCTTTCTTATAAAAGCTGGAGCAAGCATTGAGGAAGTTTTAGAATTATTTAAACACTCACCTGACTTTAATGAAAAGATAGCTCGGTATCAAATAGAGCATACAGCTGGTTTGAGAGGATCGAAGAGATCCTATATGCCTTACAGCTGTAACAAAATGAAGTCAACCGGGCTTTGTCCCGTGGAAGCCGGCTGTAATGTAAAGAACCCCATTGTAGCCTATAGAAGGAACTTGTCAAAAATCATTGAAGAAAGACCGAGATCTTCTGCTGAAGCATTTAAACAGAAGTAGAAATCGTGCCTAATATAAAGCCGAATTTCTACAACACTATGTATGTAACATTATTGACTTTTAATTGACTGCTTTGCTACATAGGGAGGTATTGAAGTTGCATGGAGGGTATAGTGACTCCCGGGAAGTATTTTTCAGGTTCATCAACCAATAGCTTTAATGCTTTACACGCTATATCTCTAGTCTCTTCAATAATCTTCCTCTCACTAACCTTAAGCTCGTCCGCCACTTCACCCCACCCTTTTCCCTGAAGGACTTTGCCTATGAGTATTTCCTCCTGTACTTTACTTAACTTAGGTCTAGAAGATGCTTCTAACAACCAGTAATACTTAGCTATCAAGTACATTAAATCTGCTGATGCTTCAAAAGTCATAGATCCATTGCAGTAAGCCCACAATCTATCCACTTGTATTGGAGTGCAAAAGACTTGTTTAAAGTCCTTTATTAAGGACGCACCTTGTTCAAGCATTAACTTAGCAACAGCTATCTCCAGATCTCTGTAATTGACTGGAATACTGTTAAGAAGTTTTAATGTAAACTCCCTTGAAGCGATGTTAACTAAGTCTTCAGCTATGGTTGAGATGGGCTTAATCACTATTACAGTATATTCTCCGCTCACTGGGTTCCTAGCTGGCGATATATGGATTATTTTAAAACCTAGTTTAAGCCAAAACCTTAGAAGATCTTCGTTAACTCCAAAGCCTGCTCCAACCCAATTTAATCCAATACTCTTGGCCTCCTCAATGACTTTAGATAAGGCCCAAGTGCCAATACCCCTTCCCTGTAGGCTTGGGTGAGTTGCTATTCTCACTATTCTTAAGCCTTTTGTATTAGCGAACTCCACCATTCTTAGGTGCTTGAGGAATCTATCTGGAATTATGTTGCCAGGTATTTTTCCTCCCTTTAAAAGCTCTAAAGCTTCACTTCTTTCAATAGGACCCTCTATAGCTGCTTGAATGGCGCAAACCACTTTTCCTGACGGAAGTTTCACTGCCCTAATTATATGATGGGGTGCATCAGCGATCATTCCAAGGTCGTCCGGCTCATTCCTATAATGAGCTAGTACATATATTCCAAAGAGTTGCCTAAGCTCTTCTTCACCTTCAGGTGAAAAGAGGTACTTAGGATCGTATTTCACATACTCTAATTTTAAGTTTTCTACAGCTAATTGATCCTCCTGATTCAACTCACATGGCTCAGCGTCGAGCAATAATGCATTGAACTGCCACTTCTCAATAGGATCGTCGTCTGCATACCTTATGGGCTCCTTCATTTCGTACTCGTATATTACAGCTCTTGGGTCTTTCCTCACTCTGCCTAAAAACCTTAATGAGAAGCCTCTGCCAGCTCCTTCATAGCCGTGTATTGTTGTAGAGACTACGACTCTGCTGTGAGCTTCCCATATCTTATAGAGTATTGTTACGCTAAGTCCAGCAGCTTCGTCAATTACAACAATGTCCCCCTTTAGCTTAGGTATAGCTATTGGCTCCCAATACTCTATTGAGAACTTCTCTCCACGAAGCTCAATTACATTATTTCCCCTAACTTCTGTAGAATAGCTTAACCCAAGTTTCTCAAGAGTTTGCCGCGCAAGCATCATTAATGATTGCACGTTTGAAGGCTCTGGCGCTGTAATTAAAATTCTCACCTTAGGTTTAATTTTGCTGAGAACGTATACCAAACCGACTACTCCTATGCCTACTGCACACGATTTCCCCCTTCCACGGTCAGCTACTATTACTGCTAGCTTTTTCTCCCCCTTCCTAGGTTTTTCATAGAAGCGCTCAATGATATTAATAACATCCACTTGATCTTGTGTTACAGCTTGCTCGTAAACTATTAGTGGAAACATAGTTTCTTTAGGATATTCAATAGACTTTGCGCTCTTAGCATTAACCTTAGAGAACTCGAAGCTCTTTACAATAACTTCTCCATCTGCATCATATATAGCTATGTTATTGTGTTCTAATAACTTCCTCTTAATCCACTCTATGAATACATGTCTTGGTTCAGGGTATTGTGGAACAACCAGGTTTCTCTTAAATATTGTTAGAAAGCGATCCCACGAGTTCCACGGAGGTGTTATCAATAATATTAAACCACCGCCACGGACTATCCCTATGAGTCTTCCAAGATCGTTTGGCTTTAGGTCCTGCGTCAAGTCCATGATGAGTACATCAAATGTTGTGCCCAAGTACTTCTCACTAGCTTCATATGTAGCGTAAGTAGTGTTTAATTTACGTGATAATGCGTTGACTATTCTCCTATAAACTTCCTTCATTCTGAGGGCCTCAGGGAATTCATCGTGGTACACGTATAAGACTGATCCTATTTGAGTGATCGATGGATGCTTCAATGCCTTAAGATGTCTCACTAAGCTACGTTCATAGTATATCACTGCTCTTCCAAGAAGTTCTCCAAGCTTTTCCGGATCGCTTCCAGATATCACTAATAAAGCTCTATGCTTCACCTTAATTAAATTCGATAAGCCTTTGCCAAGCTTCTTGAGTAGGTTATTAAAGTTAGCTGGAATGCTATTCATCATATTACGTCTAACCCAATTAATTGACGACGTCTAAAAACATTTATAAGCATTCAACTTTAAGAATAGGATCCTAAAGTTTTGACTACAACTAAGGGTACTTCACACTCCTGAGTTCTACTCCACGTGGGAATGGTAATGCACTCAGGATCTAGTCTGACTAAACCTTCAGAAAAGAGTGTTGCTTAAAATTAATGAACTACTCTCAAAGAATGCCCCCTTCCTTAGAGTTGATGAGACATCAGATATCACATACCCCTATTACATCCAATTCTATGCATGTATTTGAAGCATTGAGAAAGCTTGTAAAACTGGGATCAGTTCTTCCACGATCTCCTGATATAAGTTCTTTTACATATAGTCCTCCTTCAGCTTTAATCAATGCTTCATAGATTCTTCCATTAATGAGCCTTGCCTTCACTTCATACACCTTTCTTCTTCTTAACCGCTCCTTCTTCCTCCCCAAGATCCTGGATGGCGTCAGTTGGCTTACAGTAATGTTTGTAAAGAACTTATTTAATTCCATTAATAATTCATCAGTTAGGTGTTTGTCGCAGAGAATTAATGCCTTATAGACTTTGCATTTCCTAGCTAGGTATTCTTTTAATAACTTAACTGCTTTCTTAGAAGTCCTCTCATGCAGCGATGCTTCTACAATAGTCCCCCTAAGTGCATCATTTAATTCATTAAGTGAAACGCTTCTCTTAAGAGGGTTTCTGACCTCAATAACTAGAGGCCTACCTGTTCCAAGCATTCTTGCATCTACATCTTCCCTTCCACTTGCGTGAATAACTATTTTGTCTGCTGCAAACAACTCTTTAAGCCTCTCATTGAAGAATTCCTCTATTGAATATGGATATTTCTTTACTTCACCAATACACCATGTAGATTGAGATATGTTTCTCCCCCTCTTCCAGTATACGCCGTAGATGTATATTGGGTTAACAATAGCTATAATATCTCCAGTTAAACTCACTACAGCAGTTAAATCAGGGTTAGTAAAGTCTGGAGTAAAGCCTCCTAGATCTCTAATGAGTTTGCCCACTTCTCTTTTAACTTCATTCCTTATTGATTCACTATACTTAAAGCCAGCTGTACTTAATACTTCAATTTCAGACGCCTTAATCTCAGGATCTAGTGAGACCCCTATGACAAAACTCTTAGCATCATAGCGCCTAAGTACTTCAATTACTCTTCGCGCAATAGATTCATATAGTTCTCTGCTGAGAGTGTTTTTACAAATGAAGCATCTTTCAATGCTTACTTCATCTGCACAGAGCATTCTATAGAGAGTGTCAATGGGTTCTCCAGAATTTTTAGCAAGTATTCTTAATTTATTACAGTAATCTCCCTCTGCAGTTTGCATCCTTCTATGGTATTCCATGGCTAGGACAGTCTTTATGCTGAGTCCCCTGACTTCATTAAGTATTCCACGGCCGAGTTTAGCATAGAGCCTGCCTAAGCAGTGGTTGCAGAGAGGGTATTTCTCAAGGATTTTCGCAGCATCATCTAGAATGCTCAATAGATCGTTGGACTTTGAAGCACTTATGCAGCCTCCCCCTTAATGCTCTTTAAGTCTAGCCCCAGCCTCTTAATGACGTCCTTGTTCTTCCTCAACTGCCTCATCATTTTTCTCATCGCTTCATATTGTTTCAATAGTTCTCTTACGTCAGCTAAATCTATTCCTGCACCCATGGCTATTCTCTTAGCTCTCTGCTTATCTATTATGCTTGGGTCATCTAGTTCTTCGTACGTCATGGAGTTTATGGCTGCTATCCACTTCTTAGTTTTCTCCTCAGCTTGTTTAGCTGTAAGATCTAGATCTAAGGGCATATGTAAGCCCACTCCAGGTATCATTTGAAGGATTTTCTTAAATGGCCCCAGCTTTCTTACACTTACTAACTGTCTGTATATGAGCCTCATGTTCATTTTTCCAGAGAGCATTTCCTCTAAGTCCTTTTCAGTTAACTCTAATTGGGCTCTCTTAACTTTCTCAACTAGGCTTTCTACATCACCTACACCGAGCATTCTTGCCACAAACTTAGGTGGGTTGAATACCTCTAGATCGTCTATTTTCTCTCCAGTACCAATGAATTTTATTTGAGCTCCCGTTGCTACTACAGCCGATAGAGCTCCTCCTCCTTTCGCTGTCCCATCAAGTTTTGCTAGAATTATTGAGCCTATAGGCGTAGCCTCATGGAACTTTCTTGCTATAGAGTATGCTTGCTGACCTATGGATGCGTCTAGAACTAGAGTAACTTCATCAGGTCTTACTTCATTGGCCATTTTCTTCATTTCTTCCAGAAGATCCTCCTCTCTATGATGTCTTCCAGCAGTATCTATTATTATTATGTCAAACCCTTTCTCCTTAAGAACTTCAACTCCACGCTTAGCTATAGCTATGGCGTCACTAGCTTTAGGGTCTCCAAAAACTGGGACACCTACCTTGTCCCCAAGTTGTCTCAACTGATCGTGGGCAGCGGGCCTAAAGGTATCTGCTGCAATAAGCCCTACTCTATAGCCTTCCACCTTGTAGTATAGTGCTAACTTAGCGGCAGTAGTTGTCTTACCGCTTCCTTGAAGGCCTACAAGCATTATTACCCACGGCTTCTTAGGAGGCTTTACTCTTGGAGCTCTCTCGCCCCCGAAAATGCTTGTGATCTCGTTGTAAACTATTGTTATCAGCCAATCCCTTCTAGAGACTCCGAGAGGAGGCTCTTCATTAAGAGCTCTCTCCTTAATTTTCTTTGTTAAGTCAAACACTATTTTTACATTAATGTCGCTCTTAATGAGCTCCCTCTGAAGATCCTTAATGAATTCTTCAACAGCCTCTCTATACTCTCCACTGCCTCTAATGAATTTCACTAATGCGTTTCTAACTCCCTCCAGCAATGTTAGCACCTGAACGATGTTTTCCTTAATTCCTCTTAATTAATAGACACTATAATATTTCTGACTTCCTCTTACTCATGGATATTTACTTTAATCAATTCACGTTTTATATCCATAGGGGTCTCTGCAGCTTCACGGGTTAGCTTAAATAGTGAAACGTAACTAGTCTTCCTCAATGTTTTAATTGTCTAGGAATAGACCAGAAGCCGGGGGCGGGATTCGAACCCGCGGCTAAACGGGTTCCCGTCGATGGACGGTTTCTTTAACCACTGCAGCCCGCCGCCTTTGACCGCTCGGCCACCCCGGCTTCTAGTTATTAATTGTAAAAATCCTCCTTATAACTTTACTTCTTAGCTTTATTGCCGAGGATTCATAACTCAATGAATTTAGGCTTCATTTCATCTAAGTCTAGTATTGCTACTGTAGCTGAACCTGTAAGGTAGCCATAAGTTTCTCCAGGATTTAAGACTACTTTACCGTTAATGACTTTGCTGTCTCTTTGATGAGTGTGTCCATAGAGTACTGCATCAACATTCATTCCTTTAGCCAGTGAATAAGCTAATTCCCTGCTGTACTCTACACTACTATGCCCATGCATCATTAATAGCTTCTTTCCATTAATTACTTCTACTGCTGGTGAATCAAATATTCTCCAGCCAGCAGATGCAAACAACCTGCTTAGCAATACTCTATCGCCATCGTTATTTCCATAGATGGCTATAACTATAAGTCCTTCATACTTTAGCTCAATCATTCTCTTAACTATAAATGGAGATATTATATCGCCTAAATGTACTATTACTTTAACACCCATTTCTCTAAAGATTTTAAGCGCTTTCTCAACGTTGTACATGTTGTCATGGCTATCGCTCATAACTCCTATAATCAATTCAGGCACCAGTGAATTTATTCAACCTTTAATTGATAGCCTTTCCCCTCCTCACTTGGCACTTTCTTAAATCTTACTTCAAGAACTCCATTCTTATACGTAGCTTTACCGCTTTCAGGATCTACTGGAGCAGGTAGATCTACTTCCTTATAGTACTTACGCTCCTCGTTGCTTGCCCTTATTGTAAGCTTCTTCTTATCCTCACTTACAATACAACTTATCTTATCCCTATCTACTCCAGGCAGCTCAGCTATGACTACTACTTCACCTTTCTCCTCAAATACATCTACCAATGGCTCTCTCTCCTCACTAACAATTGGTCTACGCCCAACTCTTCTCACATTCCCGAACTCCTCTATCTTAGGCCTGCCATCAGGCCCTATAGTTATTCTAAACCCATAGACGTAGGGTCCATAGATTCTTGGCTCCCCTTCTAAAGCCTTAAACTCCTCGTAGAACCCGCGTTTTCTTAATCGCTCAAACTCCTTTTCTATGTCTTCAAACATTTCCCTCATGAATTCATCCAATTCTTCAAAGAATTCATCGAATGGGCTATATCTTCTCCTCCTCCTCTCCACAATGAATCACCTGTAGATTAATTAAAATGCTCATCCTTAATATACTTAGATAACGTAGTAAGATGAGGCCTAGAGCTTGCCTAAGGACGTGTATGTGACTTCATACACTACTTTGAGCTTAGATGGTAGAATAGGAAGTTTAAGTAAGAGAATTACGTTAAGTAGGGATTGTGACTTAAGGAGGCTTCACGTACTTAGGGCAAGTGTTGATGCAATAATTGTTGGAGCTAACACTGTTTTAAGCGATAACCCTCTTCTTACCGTTAGAATACCCAACTATAGCGGTAGGCAACCAATCAGAGTAGTAGTAGATTCTAAACTGAGGACAAGTCCTTTACATAGAGTATATGATGTTTCAATTGCGCCGAGCATGCTCATAACTTCAACGAACTCTAATAGATGGATAAAGGAGGAGTTTGTGAAGAAGGGAGTTGAAGTAGTTGAATTAATGGGGGAAGAATTCTCCGCGGAAGAAATAGTTAATGCAGTTAGAGAAAAACACCCTGAAGTCAGGAGAATATTGGTAGAGGGGGGAGGAGTCCTTCTCTCAAGATTCATTAATGACGAATTCATAGATGAATTAGTAGTGACTCTAGCTCCAGTAATGCTTGGAGAAGGCTACGTAAGTATATTTCCAAAAAGTATCACTAAGCCACTAAAGCTACACCTCGTTAGTGTTCACATATGCATCTGCGGCCAAGAAGTAGTATTAAAATACAGAGTATCCTCTTAAGCTATAGGGGGCTGAGATGAAGGTATTCTTCCACGAAGTACCCATTACAACCAGTAGGAGGATCCAGCTAATAGATATAACACATCACGTTGAGGAGGCAGTTAGGAGAAGCGGTATAGCTAATGGAGTCTGCATAGTCTTCGCTCCTCACGCTACAGCAGCAATAGTAGTTAATGAGCATGAGGAGGGACTTATGCACGACATAGCTTCTAAAATAGAGGAAATAATTGAGCCTGAGAGAAGCTGGAGGCACAACATAATAGATGACAACGCTCATGCACATATAGGTTCAGCAATTATAGGTAGTGAGAGAATATTCCCAGTACGTAATGGAAGAATAATTAGAGGTACTTGGCAAAATATATTCCTGGTGGAATTAGATGGACCGCGTAGAGATAGGAATGTAGTAGTAGAAGTCCTTGGAGAATAAGCTTAAAATATCTCCTATCACAATCCAATGCTGGATAATTAAGGAGGAGTCATCTATGGCAAAGTTCTACATAGCGAGTGAAGGAGACATAGTCAACGGCCTTGTAACTGACATATACTTTGTTAGAACTAGGGACATCGTTGAAAAATACGGTGTAAATAAGAGAGTTAGAATGGAGTTACACGTATATAACTTGCCTAAGGGGTATGAATGGGCTGTTTACGCAGGCTTAGAAGAAGCCCTGCGCCTATTTGAAGGAAAGCGCGTCACTATATATAGCCTCCCCGAGGGAACCCTCTTTAAGTCCAAAGAACCACTAATGATCGTTGAAGGAAGGTACTCAGACATATCAGTTTATGAAACTCCTCTACTTGGAATATTGAGGCATTATACAAGCATAGCTAGTAAAGCAGCTAGATTAAAAAGGCTTGCAATGAATAAGCTATTCATATTCTTCGGCCTAAGAGCTCTTCATCCAGCAATAGCTCCAATGGCTGATAGAGCTGCCTACATAGGGGGCATGGATGGAGTATCTGGTGCAGCAAGTAGAAAATACCTTGGATTAGAGCCTGTTGGAACAATGCCGCATGCACTAATAATACTATTTAAAAACCAGGTAGATGCATGGAAGGCATTCCACGAAACCATTAATGAAAGAGTTCCTAGAATAATGCTTACTGACACCTTTTACGATGAGAGAATAGAAGCCCTTATGGCAGCCGAAGTTCTTGGAGATAAACTCTATGGCGTACGGCTAGACACTCCAAGCAGTAGGAGAGGAGATATGAAGTCTATAGTTGAAGAAGTTAGGTGGACTCTAGACCTGCACGGCTATAAGCACGTTAAAATCGTCGTTAGTGGTGGAATAGACGAAGAAGATGTAGTTGAGCTAAGAGACATTGTGGATGCATTTGGCGTTGGAACATCAGTGGCTTTTCCGAGGAGTATAGATATAAGTATGGATATAGTTGAAGTTGAGGAAAGTAATGAATGGATCCCAATAACTAAGAGAGGAAAGCTCCCCGGCGCAAAGAAGCTGTGTAGAAAAAGACCTGGATTAAACGACGAAGTCATTCCATGGAAGTACGAGTGTTCAGAGGGCTATGAAAACCTTATGTTAAAATACATGGATGATGGGGTTATAGTTAGGGAATTACCGAAGTTAAGCGAAATAAGAGAGTATGTCTTAAGGCAATTAATGGAGGTCTGAAAGCGTAAGTAATTCTAATAAACGTTACATTAATTACTTAAGTTAGTGGAAATAGCTAGAGACACTAAGCTAAGAGCGGCGGTCTTCTCTTAGAGACACTTAACCTAACTTCTTCTATCAATTGATCTATTTTTTCTAAGAAGTCCTGTGGAAGCCTATTAAACAGAGGCTTTGGTTCACGTATCCTATGCCCAGGCCTTATTGGGAGATCTCTTACTGTAAGAAGCCTTCCAGATCTCCATAGGTCCTCCCCCATATTCAACATCTCCCACAGTTCTTCAGCCTTTCTAGGAGTTATTGGAGCTAAAAGCACGTTTAATGCATAAACTACGTTTACGCTAATCCACATAGTTGTAGCAGCATCCATTGGGTCGCTTGAGAGCTTATCCCATGGAGCCTTTTGATTTAAGTACTGATTGCCGCTCCACGATAGTTCGAGAATTTTTTCAACTGCATGCTTTAACTTGAGCCCTAGGTAGTCTTCGTCAACTTTATCTAGAGTGCTTAAAACTCTATTTATCATGTCTTTATCTGCTTCGCTAAGCGCTCCTGGAGCAGGCACTATGCCTCCATACCTCTTATAGATGAATGATAACACTCTATGAATGAAGTTCCCTATATCATCACAGAGCTCTTTGTTAATTATCCTATAGAAGTCAGCCCAATTAAAGTTTGCATCCCTTAATTCAGGTCTCATTCTAATCAGTGTAAAACGCCAGTAATCTGCTGGAACTATTTCAAGAGCTTCATCAATCCATACTCCTATCCTCCTACTCTTACTAAATTTCTCTCCTTTAAAGAGTAGGTATTCTGTTGCAGAAATATTCCACGGCAAAGTATACCCCTCTCCTAAAGCTATCTCTATTGCTGGGAATATGACGCTGTGGAAGGGGATGTTGTCCTTCCCCATGAAGAACACTATTCTAGACTCAGGATCTCTCCAATAATCGATCCACTTCTCCCCCATTCCTTTTTTAATGAAGTATTCTTTAGTAGCCGATATGTAGCCGAGGAGTGCATCAAACCATACATATATAGTTTTTCCATCAGCGCCAGGGAATGGAGCCTCTATACCCCATTTATTGTCTCTAGTTATGCTTCTAGGCCTTAAACCCTCCCTTATCCACGATAACGTAAAGTTCTTAACGTTATCAGGTAAGTTTTCATTGGATTCAACCCACTTCCTCACATCTTCCTCAAGCCTAGATAAGTCAAAGAACCAGTGCTTAGTCCTCCTCTGGACAGGTGTTGAACCGCATATAACGCACTTAGGGTTTATTAAATCAGTTGGATGCAGTAGCCTGCCACATTTATCGCATTGGTCTCCGCGTGCTTCTTCATAGCCGCAGTAAGGGCACTTACCTATTATGAATCTATCTGGAAGAAACATGGAATCCCTTGGGCAGTAGGGAATCACTTCCTCTTGTTCAAATATGTAGCCATTATTGTAGATCTTCATTAACGTCTCTTTGACGAACTCCTTGTGAATAGAATTCTCAGTTCTAGTGTAATTACTTAACTCTATGCCCCATTCCTCTAATAAGCGTTTAACGTACTCATGCGCTTGATCTGTGAGCTCCCTCGGCTCTACGCCCTTCTTTATTGCTTCAACTTCAATTACTGTCCCATGCTCATCACTTCCACTAACAAAGACGTAGTCTTCTCCACGTAACTTTAAGTACTTTGCAAATACGTCTGCTGAAAGCAATGAGCCAATCATAGTGCCTAAGTGAGGAACGTTGTTTACGTAAGGCCACGCTGCTCCAATAACCCACTTCAAGCTCTATCTCCTCCGGCTAAAATCTCACGCTTAGATAACCTTAAAGCTGTTTAGAAACTTAAACCCTTATTTAAGTTACTTGCTTTTTCCTCTAGCTTTATTGACTCCCTTAACCCTACATTATCTACTTTAATTCTTATAAGTGATTTTAAACCAAGTTTCTCTAAGTTTATGCTTTTGGAAAAGCCTCTTTCCACTATTATTAGTGTAGCGTTCCTCCATGCTGGTATAGCGATCCAGTTTTCATCTACATGCACTTTGCTTTGAGGGAGGATTTCCTTAAGTAGACTTAAGTCAGCTTCTCTAATAGCATATCCTAAAAGTGTTAGAATAGATAGATCTAGGCTTAGTTCATTGTCTAATTCTCTTAGGCCCACATACATCTCCATGGATTCATTAACTACTTCAAAGTCAAGGATGTCCAACTTATTGTTTTTCATAACTGAAGTTACATAGCCTCCATAAATGATGTTTACGAGGGCTTGCTTCAAGTACATATCTATGCCTGGATCACTTAAGATATCCTCAGGCCTAACTCCATCAATGTATATGCTTTTAAACAACTCTTCAACGATATCTTTGCCCAAGTATGGAGGTATTCTATTGACTAGGACTCTATAAGTACCCTTACTTTCCATAGCTACAAGCCTATAGTTCATTACTGCTATAGATGCAGCACCTGTAACTCCTCTACTAAAATATCTACCTATAATGAGTACTCCAGGCATGCTAACTAAGTGAAGCACTTTTATTCAACTCCTGTGCTTTTTGGGACATAGCTTCAAACTTAATTAGTTTAGCAAGGTATATCACTACGAGCACTGCAAGCAAGTAGTTCCTAAGTGTAGCAATCCACTGCACAGGTGAATCAATTGTATGCGGTGAAAAATTTGTTGAAGACACTAAGTATGGGTACACGAGTTCTCTAAACCATTGATCTGCAAAGAAAGTCGCCATTATCCCCATGTTAGCTGCATCAGCAGTTATTAACAATGGCAGATCTCTTTTATCTAATGCTATAACGGCTAGAGGAGTTATTAAGAGCATCATTTGAGGGCTGAACACATAATTGAATATTACTGAAGCACTCACGGCTAAGTATGAAGCCAGCAAGACTTTAGCCTTTGAATCTATGTTAACAGAGCATATGGCTAAAGAACATGTTATGAGGCATACCATATATAAAACTCTATGCAAAGGACTCCATAAGTCATTTATAAAGGGGAGATAAATGCAGTTCTCACAATACCACGACATGTGGTGTTCAATGAAGTAGCTTAATCCGCTGGGTGAAGCTATGGCAATAACTACGTAAGGTAGAGCGCCCAGCGCTAGTAACCCAGCACTAAACTTTGTGAAGTCCTTTGTAGAACCTCTTTGAGCAAGATCGTATGCAAGTATGAATGCAGCAACAATTGGCAGTAGCTTAATTGATATAGAGGCACCAATAGCGATCCCTGACTTAAAGTATCTCCCCTTCATTAAGTAGTAGACACCTGCAGCCAGCATAGCTGTAGTCAATATATCCCAATTGTATACTGAATACATTAGAGTTGATGGTAGAACTACGAATAGGAGGATCCTTCTTGAGCTAACTCCAAGCTCTTTAGCAATACGGACTACATAGTAAGTTAAAGCCACCATACCTGCTCCAATAAATGCTGACTGGAGTATGTAATGTACTCTAACAATGGAAACTAGATATCGTGAGTAATCCACAATGCTGTAGTTGTCGGGCAAAACAATCATTATTCCAATACAAGTAGTCAGATACCATATGAAGCCCACTATTGGTGGATACTCAAACTTATAATCCATATAGGGTATTGGACATTGCTTAGAGCCTCTAACTAACCCTTCAATAACTGATGGCTTAAACCACTGTTCAGAGGCTTTCCCTACGTTAAACAACCCATTGCTGACTACATCCTTAAACACTCTATTGAAGACTCCATAGACTATGTCACTGTACTTGAAGCCAAAGTCGTTGTAGCCCGTTGACCTTCCAATTATTCTTTCAAAAATTGTCACTGGAGTTACGTGAACTGCTTCATTAGGGTCCCTGGAGTAAGTAGCGTCTGGATAGTGAATATATGCTGAAGCCATTACTACTAGTACTCCAATTATTGCTGGGATTACTGCATCATGCTTCAATCCAAGCACCTTTAACACAAGCTATTTTAAGCTCTCTAGAATTTTTAATCACTTCGGTGGAATTCTTGAAGCTTGCCTTATTAGTTATAGACATGCTTTACGAATTTGTACGCGGTAGATTAAAGAGTCCTCATGCAGAAGACATAGTCCTTAACATAAGGAATTTAATAGATCACGCGCATTCTTGTGGAGTTCCAGTAATTCACCTGGTCGACAGCCACTTACCGACAGACCATGAGTTAAAGATATGGGGGCCTCATGCAATTAAAGGCTCTCCAGAAGCTAAGATAATTGATGAATTAATGCCTATGGAAAACGACTTAGTGTTATTTAAGAGAAGCTATAGTGGTTTTAGAGGCACAGGTCTCGACGTACTTCTACGAGATCTTGGCGTTAAAACAGTGCTCTTAACAGGCATACATACGCACATATGCGTATTACATACTGCTTGGGATGCATTCTACTACGGCTACGACATTTATGTCGTTAAGGACGCTGTAGCCGCGTTCAGTGAAGAAGATCACGAGTATGCGCTTAACTACATGGAGAAAACTTATGGAGCAAAACTCATTACAACACAAGAAGCAGTAAAGCTTATGGAAGCCTCCATAGTTAAAAACAGTAGTTAAAAAACACTTTGCTTCCCTTAACTATTTTCCATTACATTTATTGTTAGGAATAAGAACCGTTCTTAAAAGGCTGGTATTGCTAAAGCTTAGACTTCTTTTAAATTTTTAAATTCATTGAATTAATAAACTGGGATGGGCACTATTGTTTCTCCATTGTTTAAAACTCTAAATTTAACTCCATATACTTTTGAAAGCACTTCCTCCGTTAGTACTTCTTTCACGCTTCCTAAGGCCACCCCCTCTCCATTGTTTAATATAAGGACTTTAGTAGCTGTGTTTGCTGCAAACACTACGTCATGTGTAGTGAATATTGTCAACACTTTGTCCTTAAGTATTTTTAGAGTCTTTGAGAGTTCTACCTTGCTCTTAATATCTATGTGCGCATCGGGTTCATCCAATAGCAGTATTTTCGGGTCTTTGGCTAGTGCCATAGCTAACAATACCTTCTTCAGTTCGCCAGCGCTTAATTCACTCAACTTTCTGTTCTGTAAACCAAGTACTCCAAGCATCTTCATTACTTCATGCGCCCTATAGAAGTCCTCGCTGCTTTCAAGAAAGCTCTTTGAGATAGGGTATCGTGAAGTGAGTACGGCTTCTTCAACTGTTAAACTAAGCATTTCAGGCAAACTTACATCCGATGAATATGAAATTACTTTAGCAATAGTCTTCTTCGGTATTCTCAATGCATTAACTCCATCAATTAATATAGCACCACCATGCTTCACTAAACCAGCTATTGCCTTAAGCAGAGTAGTCTTCCCACTTCCATTAGGCCCTAGTACGCAGAACAATTCACTTTTATTGACTTGTAGAGATACATTGTTAAGTGCTACGATTACTTCACCTCTAGATCTATATTCTACTCTCACGCCCTTAACCTCTATGAAGTTCCCTACCTCCATTTATACCCCCTTAAAATTAGCATTACGTATAGAGGAGCTCCAAACACTGAAGCAATTACTCCAGCAGGCACTTCACCTACACTCCAAGACAGAAAGGTCTTAGCCGCTATGTCTGATAGCGATAGCACAAGGGCTCCCGTTAAGCTAGCTAATGGAATTACAAATCTATTATCACTAGTTCTAAGGAGTAATCGAGCTATGTGGGGAGACACTAGGCCTATGAAGCCAATAATTCCTATAGCTGATACAGCTATAGATGAAGAGACTCCTGCAATAACAGCTGTAATAAGTCTAACGTACTTAGCGTTAAAGCCCAATTGAGAAGCATACTCATCTCCAATGATTAGTGCATTGAGTGGTTTTGCAGTTAAGAAATAGAGGAATATTAAAGCTAGAGTTAGTGGCAGAAGGAAATCTACTTTCCACTTAGTTGCATCAACTAAGCTTCCAATAAGCATTGCATATATGTATGGAGTATGTGGAGCTCTAGATAGAATGAAGTAATAGAGAGTAATTGCCACGCCCGAGAAGAAGCTTGATATCCCTATGCCTGAAAGAACGTACGCAACGTCACTTCCTCCAACAGCTTCAGCAATAAGTATGGTTAGAAATAAAGCTGATAAACCTCCTATTGAGGCAACTAAAGGTACGTGGAGAACGCTTGGAGTAGGAGCCACTAGATAATAAACGTATATGGATAATAAAGCTCCTCCCCCTATCCCAAGGAGGTATGGATCAGCTAGAGGATTTCTAAGAGATGATTGAAGCATAGAGCCTGAGTATGCAAATATAAAGCCTGAAAACAATCCAAGAAGCACCCTATTGACTCTGTAGGAAAAGTGCCCCTGATTAATGAAGAAGTAGGATGATAGAGTTAGTATGATCGAAAAGAATGTAATTAAAAAAGCAAACTTAATCCTAACGATTTTCGCGAACTCTCTATCCCCTGGCAACTTCATATATTTTCTCAATTAATATCCACGCTCCTTCTACAACCCTTGGACTAGGCCTAGCTAGGGAATCTGTTTCATGGCTGCTTAAAGTTATTACGTGTGAACCTATGGAGTAAATACCAGTTGTCTCTAAGACATTCCTTAACTCCTCCTCACTAATGCCCATTGAGAAAACTACTATTACTTCAGGCCTTAAGCTAGCTAGATCCTCTTGACTTACAACTAGCCACCCACTCTGCGAAATTGAGTTCTTTAACCCAATGATACTAATTAGATCATCTATGAAAGTCCCTCTTCCTGCAACCCATATGCCCATAGAGTCTACTGAAACTACTACTGCAATGCTTATGTTAACCAATCCTCTGGCTTCAGTGCTCGCCTTCAGTAACTCCATTGAACCACTTATTAAGTAACTCACCTCCCTTCCCTTACCCTCAATTCTAAAGATTTTTGAGATTAGCTCAACGTCCTCCGCTACTTCACTTAAGTTACTAGCTGATCCTCCATTTAAGTAGAATACTTTGATTCCATATTCATTGAAGAAGTCGAGTAACTTAATGTGGGCCCCCTTATCAGCTAGCACTAAGTCTGGGTTTAAGCTAAGTATTTTCTCAGCATCTATGGCTGACCACCAATATCCACCGACGTTAACTACCCTCCTGGACTTTAGGAAGCTACTTATGTTCATGAAGTTATTGTTGTAGGATATATCGTCAACTCCTATAATGAATTCCCCGAGGCCTAACATGAACATTGCTTCAGTAATTGATGGAGCTAGAGACACTACTCTGCTAGGAGCTGTACTGAACTCAATTACTCGTCCAGCCTTATCGCTTAACGTAACAACTTCATATACTGGTTTAGTCAATGGTGTAATCAGTGTAGTTGTCACAGTACTGGTCTCAGTTATAGTTGTAGTGTAAACAGGTGCTACTACAACTCCAGTATATGGGATTAATAGCCCTATTGCAATGCCCGCAATTAATGTAAGAGCTAATAATGCTATTTGAGTGTATCTCATATGTGGCTACCCTAGCCATATTATAGAGCGCTACTTAATAAATCTTCTCATAGAATTTGAGAGACGATCATATAGATCTTTTGGAAGACCGCATTGATAGTATAGGGCTTCTAACTCCATTGGGTGAAGTTTAGCGACTATTATAAGGCTTTGCGGCAATGGAGCATTGCTATAATCTTTTAGCTTCTCCAAAAGATCTGCTTTTATAAACTGATCTAATGTCCCTAATCCAGCCACTAATACCCCTATCATTCCTTCTAGATTTCTCGTGCCTCTACAGTGCTGCTCTAAGGTTAAGAGTACATCAACTGCTTCATTAATTCTCATCACTAAGCCTTCTTCAAGCTTTAAGTCAAAGAGGAGGAGTGTGTGTAAACCTCTTGAGTAATTGTCGTAAATTACATCAATTATACTGCAAGGCATTGAACCCCTTGGATACACTAGTGTAATCATTTTTCCAAACTTATATGCTTGAAGCCCAGTTGAGCTGGGAGCCATTGAGTATACGCTTACTCCATGAATTACTTCAACTCTTACACCAGCTTTAAGTGCTTCAATTCTTATAGCGTCGTGAGTTGTAGCTATAAATGGATCTCCTGGAACTAGCAGTGCAATGCTTTTCTCCCTGGCTACTTCAATGAGTCTACATATGGATTCTCCTTCAAGCCCCTCTCTAGGAACTACAGTTATTTCAACAGGCCTATGCCCTATGGCTTTCCTAAGCTCTTCAATACTGAAATCGGGCACAATGCTTGTATAGGAATCAACTATTATTAAGTCGGCTTTGGATAAAGCTTCAATAGCTTTAAGCGATAGGTACTTAAGTGAAGGCCCCATTCCCACAAAGTATATTGGCATAGCTCTATTCCCAGCATCAATTCTCTTGCTGAACTAATAATCTTCAATGAGCGCTGTATAGCTATTTAAGGAAGAGTAATGTAATAAAGTTCCAGAGTTTCACTAATTAACTGGAACAGTGCAACTTATACATTCACACGCCCCCTTTTAAGGGCTGGAACTAAGTTAATTCTGCTGGAGAGGTGATGTGCTGTGAGTAAGTTGAGTTGGAAGCCCCTTAGTTCACTTGCCTTAATAGTGCTTGTAGCGCTCTCTACGCTAATAGCTACATTCAATGTAGTTAGTGCTGAAGGCAATGATGAAGCCGTTGATGACTATTTAACAGTGCACTACTTGAACGATACTTATGCCTCTAGAGATCTAGCAACTCTTGGGAACATATCGTTTGATCAGCTTCTAGACTTATATTATATCGTTGGCAATGTCACTAAGCCCGTGACTTCATGGGGCATTGAACATAATTCCACCATTGCACTCAATATAGTTAATAGAAGTGAGTGGTTCTATAGTAAAGCTCTTGAGTGCTTAGGTAGTAATGATAGAATGGCTAAGGCAATGATATTGCTCTCTACTTTAACTCTAACTAGGTCGCCAGCCATAGCTCATGAAGTAATGGCTAAAACTCTTAGGAGATCTCTTAGCGAGGCAGGTAATGTGACTCTAGAAGTAGTCAATAATGTGACTGAGTTAACTAATGAATTTAGAGAACTATTAACTAATGCTTTAAACTATGCGTTAGGAGCAAATGCATCTATACCCATACTTGTAGAAGCATTGATAGCTGAAGGAGACTATAGACTTGAACTCTCGAGAAACTTGACGACTCTTGAGAAGTATGGAGCAGCACTCGCCATGGCTGTATCAGGCTACAATAATTACGTAAGAGCTTACGCCTTACTCATAAGATCCTTGATAGCGTGGTTCCTTAGAGAACAGCTTACTGTGAGATTCCTATGGAGCATAGGCCTAGGGCTTGATAAAGAACTACAAGTAGGTATAAGAAATAGAGTTATGGAGAGATTAGAGAACTGGGTTAGTCGAGGGATGGTTGAAAAAATAGGGGGTAGGTATAGAGTTAGAGCAAGAGTTGTGAGCAGAAATGAAGTAGAGCAAGCTATTTACAACATTATCATAGGGCGTTTAGAGAGTACGCAGCGTTTAGCAGTTGAACTGAGGAATAAGTTTGGGCATAATTGGCAGAGGGTAATTGGAGAATCAATTAGGGCTAATATAATGCAGCGCTTAGCTCATGGAGAACCCCTTGGAGATGCAGTAAATAGTGTTCTTAAAGAATTAATTAGCAGCAGTGAAGTGCAATACCAAGTAGTAATTGTTGGAAAGGGCAAGTAAAGGGTTTTCCCACTATTTTTTCTTTAAATACATCCTCGTACTTTAAGTCATTAGCGTAGAGTTCTCACAAGCTCCTAAAGCAGTTAACAGATGATCTGGTTCTTTACATAGTTTATATCTCTCTTTTTGGAATCTAGAGTATAGCATGTGGTGTAAAACCTATGAAGCAATTGCTTGCACTAGCTCTCTTAGTGTTACTGACACTGATTGGTTGCACTAAAAGCATTTATTTACAGCAAGTAAGTGGAGTTTATATAGAAATAACTGTTGACCCTGAGGCTAACTTGACTATCGTTAACATGCAGATATCTTTAACCTATGGCAACGCAGTCTTAGTTCTAAGGAGCGTAGTTGAAGGAGCTGAAAAACTCTACTTACTGAACGCCATTGATGAAAAGGGCACAGTACTGCCATTTAACGTAATTAATGCAACTACGTTTGAAGTAATGGTGTCAAACGCTAACACTGTAAACGTAACTTATATACCTTTAAATGCAGTTGAGGAGCTAGGCTACGGTGTTTACCTAATTACTATAGATCTAGAGCAATATGAGGGAGTCATTAAGAGCTGCGTCACTCGCATTCCAAGAGACTATGAAGCATTAGTAACTTCAGTGGGGAGATATAGCATTAATAAAGTAAACGATGTAATAGAAATACATCTACTAGATCCTCAGTTGTACAACATAGTTATGTTCAGTAGCTCTATAGAGCTACCAATTACACCTCCTACAACTGGTGGAAACCAAGTAGCTCCATTGCTTAACAAAACTCCGCCAGCATTAATTGCTGGCTTAATAGCTGCTACAGCAGTCGTAGCTTTAATAGCCATATACTTCTTTAAGCACAAGGCATTTAAGGATGTAGTGAGCATTGAAGAAATTTCTCCAAGAGACATAGTGTCAGACGATGTAATGAAGGACATAATATATGCTATTGGCCGTGCTGGAGAAAGCGGCCTACCTCAAGTAAGGTTAGTGAAGTTGCTTGAGAAACCAAAGTCAACTATATCCAGGAAGTTGAAGAGGCTTAGCGAGAACAACTATATAGTGATCGAAAGATCTGGGAAAATCAATATCGTTAAGTTGACGAATAAAGGGTGGAGCATATATAAGTCTCTATCATCAAAGGGGGGCGCTGAGTGAACTATAGTGGGATTAAACCCATCTATGGCCAAGGCTTCTTCTACGTTAGTAGGAGCGGGGCCTTCATACAAGTAGTAGTATTCGACTACTATGATCCAGCTCATTATTACGCTGAAGTAGTATCAAACGCTACACTATTAGAGAACGAAGTTGAGGCCCTTAGAAACAACATGCAGTTCTTCTTAGATCAGGAGAAAGTTATAGTTAATGGAGAAAGAGTTAAGCCGAAAGTAATCAACGTAGAAGTAGGGCTTCGTGGATTAAAGAGAATAGCCTATGCAGCTTTCATAATTGAGTTTAAAAGCCAGTTGAAGAGCGGATTAAACATCTATGAAAACTACTATGAAGAGGAGTACGTAGGATACGACTATGTCGTTTACTGGTTTTTCCCAGAGGATTCTACAGTAACTCAAGTAGATCTAGGGGTAAGTTACAGCCTGATTAACAATAGAATATTGTTCTTTAAAGTTCCTAAAGGAACTTACATTAGAGGTTATGAAAGAATAATATTTGAAGTGAAGTAACAATGGCTAGTGGACCTCTATTAACTAGTGAGGAGTTAGAGAGGTATAGTAGGCAAATAATTCTCTTAGGTAAAGATGGTCAAGTTAAGTTAAAAAAATCTAAAGTACTTGTTGTAGGGGCAGGAGGCCTTGGCTCAACTGTACTGTACTACTTAGCTGCAGCCGGTGTTGGAAGAATCATAGTCGTTGATCGTGAGCAAGTTGAACTAAGCAATTTAAATAGGCAAATACTTTACACGTCAAGCGATATTGGGTTAAGTAAGGCTAATGTTGCATTAAGAAGGCTCAGGGAACTTAATCCAAACGTGGATGTCTTAGCCTTAAGTAGAGACTTTGATGAAGGCTTAGCTGAAGAAGTTGTACCTAAAGTGGATTTAGCCATAGATGCTCTAGATAACTGGGACACCAGGATCTTACTTAATAAAGTTTGCGTCAAGTATAGAAAGCCTTTAGTTCACGCAGGTGTTGAGGGATTCTATGGACAACTTATGGTCATAATACCTGGTGAAACAGCTTGTTTACAATGCATTATTCCAATAAAGCCTCACGAGAAGAAGCCGTTTCCAATAATAGGGCCTATTCCAGGAATACTTGGAGCTATGGAGGCTCTTGAATCAATAAAGATCCTTGTGGGACTTGGGGAAATAGCTAAGGGAAAGCTAGTTTTATTCAATGGATACAGCCTCAGCTTAGTTAATGTAAATGTAGAAAGAAACCCCAAATGCCCTGTGTGTAGCCAC